>ERZ808054.285-NODE-285-length-57788-cov-5.687962_pt1 | contig 57788 bp, 48 predicted proteins | sample MGYA00380201_ERZ808054 | MGnify/ENA primary metagenome ERZ808054 (study PRJEB31490, sample SAMN06133419) | mouse gut metagenome | isolation source: Z5_2 | host: mice | place: China: Chengdu | collected 2015-05 ... | reverse complement strand
TTAGCAGATTGTTACAGCAGTCAAAATGAACATGAAAAGGCTAATTATTATATAGGCAAAGGGATTGATTTTTTTAGAAATAATTATGCTCTTTCCCTTAACTTCTTAAATAATCTTGAAAATAGGCAGAGAAAGAAAAAGTTTAAAGGTGGTCGGCATAACAGGGAACCGAGGAAGTGTGTTGTTCAGCATGACCGGAAGAAGTCGCTGTAATCGCACCTCAATATTTTCTGAAGGGCGATCAGTTGTGCGGTGGTGGGATTGTATGGGCGCTATGATGGGATATAATAAACACACCCCTATTTATGAATGGACATGAGGAAATTTGATTACGAAAATTATTTCGAGCAGATTAAAACCATTCCGGAACCGATTATGATGAGCGAGCTTCCGAAAGTAAAGCTGGATTTGAATTGATTGTATGATATGATTTTTGTGTTGCCGATGGCGGCAAAAACAAGAGTTTATGGAGAATCTTAACATGGCAAATTTAATTATAATATGTGGCCCTCAAGCAGTAGGGAAAATGACGGTTGCGGAAAATCTGAGGGATAAATTGAAGTACAACATGATGATGAACCATGACAGCATAGAAATGTCTGATAAGATATTTGGTTTTGGAACTCCGGCACAAAAAGAGTTTAACGCGGCCTTTAGAGAAAAGGCTTTTGAACTTGCGGTAAAGCATGATGTCGATTTGATATTCACCTATGTTTGTGCTTTTGAGATGCCGCAGGAGCGGTCGTATTTGTCGGGGGTGGCGGATCTATTTACAGCGAATGGCGGCAATTTTTATTTTGCCGAATTAAGTGCGAGTCTCGAAACAAGACTTGAGAGAAATGAAACTCCTCACAGAATGGAGCGTAAAGCATCAAAAAGGGATATCGCATGGAGCAAATCCAATCTATTAAGAGACATTGAAAGGCATAGACTGAATTCAAATGATGGAGAAATATGGTTTCAGAATCATATTAAGATAGATAATACAAGTCTTCGTCCGGATGAAGTGGCAGATATGATCATAGAAAAATTCGGGCTTGTTGCAAATGAAAAGGAAGAAAAGGAATACCGTTTTGGCGTGTGAGTCTGTTTGGAGGTGTTGTTATGTGTTTGGAGATCAGAAAACTTAGCATAGATGATGGATGTGATATCTACGAAATGCTTCAGGAATTACCCGCAGAAGAAAATGGATTCATCAATTCAGTGAACAACAAAACTTATGATGAGTACAAGGAATGGTTAAGAAGGTCAGCTAAAAACTCTGATCAGGTTGGTGTCATTGATGGATGGAAAGTCCCAGAAACTATTTTTTGGCTTTTGGAAAATAACAGCCCCGTAGGCTTTGGTAAAGTACGGCATTTCTTGACAGACGCCTTACTGGAAAACGGCGGAAATGTGGGATACACTATTCGTCCTTTCGCAAGGGGAAGAGGCTTGGGAAAGAAGCTCTTATCCTTTTTGATTGTTGAAAGCAAAGAAATTGGTGTGGCGAAATTACTGCTAACCATTCGAAATCAAAATATACCGTCTATCCACGTTGCATTGGCAAATGGAGGGAAAATAGAAAAAGTCACAGCAGACAAACACTATATTTGGATTGAACCATAACCGGAATTTAGCGGAGGAAATTGATTGACTTATGTTCAGAGTTGTGATGGGAATGACAGGCGGCGAGGCTCCTGATGAATCTGCGCTGATTCAGGACGGGTACCTGCCATTTCGGAGCGGGAGTTTGAGTACCAGAAAGAGATGCCTTGGCTGCTCCAGATTCCGTTCCCCAGGGAAGGGGATGTACAGCCCCGTATTACCGTAATAGCATTACAGCAAACTCATAAACGGAGAAAGGGATTGTGAGTAAGAAAAAGTAACTTCTGCTTTATCATTTACGGTTGCATATCCATCACTAGCAGAGCACTCGGCTGTTAATCGAGTTGTTGTAGGTTCGAGTCCTACTCGGGGAGCGAAAGCTGCCGCAGGAATGGCGGCTACAAAGCCCGCAAGCCATGTGCTTACGGGCTTTTGCAACAATAGGGCAGGTAATACGCCGACAGAGGAGAAGCATGTTTTGCGTGTAAAGAGTGATTGTCATCATTGTTTTTATACTGTCAGCGGAGGGATACGGGAAAATGAAACTTCGGAAAGCGCGGTTATCAGGGAGTGTTATGAGGAAACGGGGTATCATTTTGAAATTGATAGATTAGTTTTTTTGAAGAGCGTTTTTTCAGTGTTGACAATGCTAATCATCGGGAAATTGTGTTTTTCTATTTAATGAGGGAAGCAGACATAAGGATAGTCAGTGATATCAGTACAGATCAGAATAATGAACATTTGTATTGTATACCTCTGGAACGACTGAAACATATTGACCTTGTGCCTAAATTTTTAAAAACTTCATTAGGAAATATCCCAAGCGATATTACACACATCTTGTCATATGAATAATCGTGATATGGCTATTTTAGTCTGAATTATCTCGTTTTTTCACTTTATAATATATACTAAATTTTCATCACGTTGAATTTTTTGTTGCCGAGTGGACATAATTATGCTATAATTATGTCAAAGAGAGGAGCGAAGCATTATGCCACTTATTATGCCTATTAAGGATTTACGTAACACAACCGAGATTTCAAATATCGCACATAAGGAACAGGAGCCTATTTTTATTACCAAAAACGGATATAGTGACCTGGTTGTAATGAGTAGTGAATTGTATGATAAATTTGCAAGAATGAACCGCATTGACCAAGCTATTTTCGATTCCGAGCAGGAAATTGTTAACGGAGCAGAAACAGTTGACGCAGAGATAGTTTTTGCCGAATTGGAGAAAAAACATTTTGGATAAATACAAGGTAAAGTTTAACCCTGGAGCTATCCGTGAATTAGATCACATATACGAATATATTGCAAATGAGAAATTGGCTCCTGAAAATGCCAAAGGACAAGTTGACCGTATTAAGAAAGCGGTTTTAAGTTTGGACACCTTTCCACAGTCCCACCAAGAGCGTAACGAGGGCAGATATGCCGGAAAGGGTTACAGACAGTTGCTGGTTGATAACTATATTGCCATTTTCCGTATTGATGAGTTACAAAAAACTGTCTATGTGGTGACCATACAGTATCAAGGACGGAGTCTATAAGAAAGCATATTTCAGCTAGAGTAAGAAAGGATTTATATAATGACAATCCGCGAAATGACCGTTTCTGACATTAAAGATGTGGTGCCGTTATATGTATCCTATTATAACGAGTAGGAAAACGGAAGAAGACAGGAGGGCAGTGGACTTAACATTCTGCAAAACATTTTCCGTTTGCATATCATACAATGGTAGAGCACTCGGCTGTTAATCGAGTTGTTGTAGGTTCGAGTCCTACTCGGGGAGTTAAAGTGAACAGCTTACCAAGAAACCTGCAGACAGAATGTTTACAGGTTTTTGTATGGAGATTTGACATGTCGTCATAGGGTATAAGGAGGTTGCCATGAATGTTAAAATCTGTATTTGCGATGACTCTTCGGAGGAGCGCGCATTCGTAAATGCCTTGGTACGGGAGTGGGCGCGGCAGTCGGGGACGGATGTAAGCGTGTGCGAATTCCCTACTGCCGAGGCTTTTTTGTTTGAATATGAGGATCTTGTACCCGATCTTGTGCTTCTGGATATCGAGATGCCGGGTATGAACGGCGTTGCGTTGGCAAAGCGCCTTCGTGAAAGGAACAAGCTCATCCAGATTATCTTCATCACGGGCTTTTCGGAATACATCGCCGAGGGGTATGAGGTGGCGGCGCTGCATTATCTGCTAAAACCTGTCTCGCCGGAAAAATTGTTTTCGACACTGGATCGTGCCTTGGAAAAGCAGGAGACCGATGGCCGGAAGATCGTGTTCGAGACCTCTGCGGAGACGGTTCAGCTACTTCTCTATGAGATTCGTTACATTGAAGTAATTAAGAATTATATCACCGTTTACGCAGAAGGCAGTTATACTGTAAAAAGAACTCTTAAGGAGATCGAGAGGGAATTGGACGAGCGCTTTCTAAGGGTGGGAAGGTCTTATATCGTGAATCTTCATTATGTTTCCCGGGTGACCCGTTCCGAGATCTTTCTTCGCGGCGGCGAGTCGGTCCCCCTGCCCAGGGGCGCATACGAGACAGTTAATCGGGCGATCATAAATCTAAAGAGATGAAAAGTTTGACGGGTGTGTGCTAAAGCGCACAGAGGGGTATAGACATGAAAATACCACGGAGAACGGACAGAAAAATAGAAGCGTATCAGCAGGAGTTGATCAAGACTCACTTTGCCGAGGTGGACAACATGTATCGCAAAATGCGGGGGTGGCGGCATGATTACCGTAATCATATTCAGGTTCTGAAGACTTATGCCGACAAGGGAGACCTTCAGGCAATCACTGCCTATTTAGAGGATCTTGAGACAGATCTCTGCACTGTGGATACTGTGTTTAAAACCGGAAACCCCATGACAGACGCAATTTTGAACTCGAAGATTTCCCTGGCAAACGATCGGGGGATCAGGGTCGAGGCGGACGCACATGTTCCGGCACTGCTGAATTTCTCGCCGGTGGATCTCTGTACCATCCTGGGTAATCTTTTTGACAACGCCATAGAGGCCAGCGTTTCCCTGCCGCCGGAGCGGCGGGTGATCCGGGTCTATATGGACATGAGGGGCGTACAACTGTACATTTCTTTTCTAAATTTTACAAACGGCGGAAAGCTGAAAAAGATTGGAAATTTTTTCAGAAGTTCGAAGGGCGGCGATCACGGACTGGGTCTGGGAAGAATAGACTCGGTGGTGAAGAAACTGGGAGGTTACCTGTCTATAAATTCGGAGGACGGAGCATTTACAACAGAAATTCTGCTGCCGGAGGCGCTGAGTTAGTCTGTTTCGTTCCATTCTGTTTTCTGCGCTTTGATACAACTTATCCCCCACTGAATACGACTCATCCCCGAAAAATATTTTCGGGGATTTTTGATTTATAATGTTTGTGAAGGCTTTCGAGTAGAACGACAAAAGGAGTGAAAAATATGTCTACGAAAAACAAAAGGGAAAAACCAAAGTACGGTATGTGGCGCTGTGTGGGCTTCCAGTTCTCACGGGCATTCCGATACCGTGCCGAGGTTCCGTTTATTCTGCTGCTGCAGATTCTTTTTAATATCTCCAGCGGGGTGTTTGGTTTTTATATGTCCCCGATGATTCTGGCGAAGCTCGAAGCGAGGAGTCCTGTCAATGAACTTCTGCTGACTGCGGCGTTTTTGATCGGGGGCTGTCTTGTTTCGGACGCCATGATTGCGTTTATCGGCAATGGCATAGGCAGTTGGGGAGTGAAAGCAACGTATCAGGTAGAGTTGCGTTCCCATATTCTGCGGGAACTTATGAATAAGATGGCGGATACTTCCTATGCAAATTGTCTGGATACGAATTGGCAAAGGCTTATGGAGCGTGGCAAGCAGTGCTGTAACAGCAATGGTGCCGCCTGCGAGTATATTTGGCATGTCTTGCAGGAACTGATGGTTCGGCTGGCGATGTTCGGTTTCTTCGCCGCGGTGCTGACACATGTCCATCCCCTGGTCTTTGGGGTGGCAATGACCTTGAGTATTCTGGATTTTATTGTGTCTTCCTATGTCTATAAGTATAATTTCAGACATCGTGAAGAACTTTCGCATCTTGATAAACAGATGTGGTATCTGACCGGTCGAACCCGGGATCTGACCCTGGCCAAAGACATTCGCCTGTTCGGTCTGGAAAGCTGGATCCGGCGTCTGACAGACAAGGCATTTCTGGCGCGTCAGGCGTACTCTAAGAGGGAACATATTTTTTACCTGATCGGAACCTTTTCCAGTACGCTCCTGGAATTCTTAAGGAGCGGGGCCACCTGCTATATCCTGTTGAAAATGTGTCTGGAAAGCGGTATGAGCGCAGCGGAATTTATGCTCTATTTTTCGGCGGTCAATTCCTTCAACGGGCAGTTCAGCGGCGTTCTGAACAATCTGCTGGAACTTAGAAAAATGTGTCTGAATCTTTCCAGTCTTATGGAATGCCTGTATTATCAGGAACCTTTTCGTTTCGAGGGGGGAAAATGCATCCCCCGGGATGAAACCCATGAGATTCGTCTGGAAAACGTCAGCTATACTTACCCCCAGTCGGATAAGAAGATCATTGATAAAATGAACCTGACTGTCAAAAAAGGAGAGAAGGTGGCGATGGTAGGCTTGAACGGAGCGGGAAAGACTACGTTGGTCAAACTCATGACCGGCCTGCTGGATCCGGATGAGGGGCGTGTCCTGCTGGACGGAATTGATATTCGGGAGTTTAACCGAAAAGAGTACTATGGGCTGTTCTCGGCGGTGTTCCAACATTTTAACATCATGGATATCACTGTGGCAGAGACGGTGGCGCAGTCTGCTACTGACATCGACCTGGAGAGAGTAAAGGATTGTATTGAAAAAGCCGGGCTTACGAAAATGGTTTCCGAACTGCCGGAGGGACTCAACACGCATCTGGGGCGGAGTGTCTACCTGGACGGCGTAATGCTCTCGGGCGGCCAGTATCAGCGCCTGATGCTGGCCCGGGCGCTTTACAAGAACGGAGCGATGCTGATGCTTGACGAGCCTACAGCGGCGCTTGACCCTCTGGCCGAGCAGGATCTGTACAATAAGTACAGTGAGATGACAGAGGGCAGGACTGCGGTGTTCATCTCTCATCGGCTGGCATCCACAAGATTTTGCAACAGGGTTCTGTATCTGGAGGAGGGAAAAGTTGCCGAGGAAGGGACTCACGAGGAACTGATTGAGAAGGGCGGGGAGTATGCCCGGCTGTTTGAAATCCAGTCAAGATATTATAGGGAAGGAGTGGAGTTCGATGTCAACCAAATCTGAAACAATCAACTGGCACAGGGCCATCGGGATCAATATTCGCGCGATCAGACTTCTGGCTTCCAAAAATAAATGGATGTTTCCCTATGCGGTTGTGAAAGCGCTGCTGAATGTGGCTGCTTCCTATGCGGGGCTGGTCATCATGGCAAGGTTGATCGGCGAACTGGCGGGAGACAGGCGGGTGGAAACATTGACAATGTGGGTGCTTGTCTCAATCCTCACGACGGCGGCCTTTGGAATTATCAACGGGGTAATGTACCATGCATATGAGGTAAAATCTTCTCTTTTCTGGGCTAATATGCGAAGGATCGAAGACGAGAAATTCATGTCAATGGATTACTGTGATGTGGAAAATCAGAAGGTTCGGGATCTGTATGACCAGATTGCTCAAAACAGAAACTGGGGAGGCTGGGGATTCGCGAAAATCTATTGGGCATTTGAGGGTATTGTATCGGATTTCTTTTCAGTAATCGGAGCCATTGCGTTGTCGGTGGGGTTGTTTGTGAGGAAGGTTCCGACGGGAAGCCCATTTGCTTATCTGAATCATCCGCTGGTCATTTTGTGTTTTCTCGGGTTGATGGTGCTGACCGCTGCAATAGCCCCCTGGCTGAACACAAAGATGACAGAGAAGAATGCCTCCATGAGCGATGCCGCAAGGCTGGGAAACAGATTGTTCTCGCACTTTGGGTATCTGTGGGACGATGCTGACAGTATGGTGGAGTATCGGATGTATCCACAGGCGGAGATTGCCAATCATTATGCATGGAAGGAGAATATCTGGTTTGTAGGAGGGATATGCGACAGACAGTACAAGGGCCGCTTTGGACTCTGCCTGATGGGAAGAACCCTGGGCGAGAAGCTGCTGATGAGCGTGATTTATCTGTTTGTCTGCCTGAAAGCCTGGGCAGGAGCCTTTGGCATCGGGGAGGTCACCCAGTATGTGGGCGCGGTAAGCAGGCTGGCCTCGGGTTTTACCGGATTTATGACCAGGGCAAATGAACTCAGGGTAAACGCGGGTTTTGTGGAAAAAATCTTTGAATTTCTGGATTTGCCCAACAATATGTACCGGGGCAGCCTGACCACGGAAAAACGGCGGGATCGGAAGTACAATGTGGAGTTTCGGAACGTCAGTTTCCGATATCCGAATTCTGAGAACTGGGCGTTGAAAAATGTCTCGGTGAGTTTTGAAGTGGGAAACAAGCTGGCGGTGGTAGGTGAGAATGGCTCGGGCAAGTCCACCTTTATCAAACTGCTCTGCCGCCTTTATGACCCCCAGGAAGGAGAGATTCTTCTTAACGGCGTCAACATTAAAAAATACCGTTATGAGGAATATATGGCTATTTTTTCGGTGGTTTTCCAGGATTTTTGTCTATTGTCCCATCGGCTGGGACAAAACGTGGCGGGCTCTTGCGATGTGGAGGAGGCCAGGGCTGCGAAATGCCTTGAGGATGCCGGCTTCGGAGAACGTCTGGGAGAGCTTGAGGATGGCCTGAACACCTGGCTTTTTAAGGATTTTGACGAGGAGGGGATTCAGCTTTCGGGAGGGGAGCGCCAGAAGATTGCCATCGCCCGGGCGCTGTATAAGGATGCGCCATTCATTATTCTGGATGAGCCTACGGCGAGTCTGGACCCTGTTGCGGAAGCGGATATTTATCGGAAATTCGATGAAATCGTGGGGGACCGCACGGCAATCTATATCAGCCACAGGCTGTCCAGCTGCAGGTTCTGCAGGGAGATCCTGGTATTTGAGGAGGGAAGCATTATCCAGCGGGGAAATCATGAGGAACTGATCGGTACAGAGGGGAAATATCGGGAACTCTGGGAAGCGCAGGCGAAATATTACGAGAAGTCGAAGCAGTATGAGGAGGATAAGAAATACCTTTAAGGGACGGGGGTTCTGTGGTATGATAGGCCATTATGGAAAAGCAAAACACGGCAGTGCTGGATTTAGGATTTGGAACGGGTACGCTCACAACAAAACTATATGAACATGGCTGCTCCATCTATGGGCAGGATTTCTCGTCAAGAATGATTGAATTAGCATCCGAGAAAATGCCGGGTTCACATCTTTATCAGGGGGATTTCACGAAAGGACGCTGGCTCGGAGCGTCTCGGCCACATCGTCAGTAACCTCAATATATTCGTCCTGGGTGTACCAGTAGTAAAAGTCGCGCAAGTTGATAATAGTCATAGTATGTACCTCCATATCGTTTTTGTGGTTTGGTTGCCGGGAAACGATATGGAGGGCAAGTGACATAGTTCTTCATGTACTTACATATTTCGCATCCAAGGCCGGAGTAATCAGGAGGGAACTATACTTTTTTTAACCGATGCAGATCATGGGTATTGTGAAAAGCAAAAGCAGACACGGCGGCTTTGATTTTTATCAAAACCGCCGTTAGGCTACTGTATTTTGTTTAGGCGCACAGGTACTCAGCCGTTGCAACAACGGTTTTTTCATCTTCCGCTGCAGGCCGTTTTATTGGTTGTTGGTTATTCAAACATGGAAGATGCTTGGAATATATAATAACCATCCACAACAGAAAACTGTATAGCATTTGTGCTATTGTTATCTGCGATTGTATTTAGCTTAAAAAGCACCTCGTCAGACGACATTTCAGCAAGAGTTTCGATGTCAGTATCATACCAAAAAGACTGAATGTCATTGATTGCATTTGCGAGTGCCGTGTCCCGTTCTCCGACTGTAACTACTTGAGGGTCAAGGTGATAAGAAATGCCATACATCAAACTTACCCATGTGGGAGGGTCCGTTTCCTGGCTTTCTCTTGCAAGTTCAAAGCTCAAATCAGGATCAATCACCGGACTGCCATAATAGCTTCTTACTAATAGTGAGTTTTCAATATTTGACGCTCTTATGGTTAAAGCTAAAAAGTTCTTCTCCTCCGTTGTGAGGTGTGCGGGGAAACTATATGCTGCAATATCGTTTTGGATAATATCCTTATGTTCCTCTGAATGTTGATTTCCCCAATCCAAAAGAGCCTTGTCAAAATCGGCAACAGTCTGGTTGAGGTAGTCTGCTGATTTTAACGCTAACAATGATTGATAACCGTCCTCGGTCCCTAAAGCAGGTTCAGATGTTTTGTTTGTAGCATCATCTCTGTGAATGATTGAGGGGACGGAAATCGAATTGTTATTGTTTGCCGCCGCCGATGTAGCAAGAGCGGTTGTAAACCCTGCAACCAATATGACTGCAAGCAGTAAGGTAAATAGCGAGGTTTTTTTGATTTTCATAATTGCTGTGATCCTTTCTTCTATCGCATTTTTGCTGAAATTGTTACACAGTGGAGCAAAGCTGCTTCGTGTTTCTTCCATGCCAATCAGTGTCCGCGCATAGGCCGCCTTTGTTGTTTCCCCGAAAAGGCGGACAACCGCTTCATCACAGGACAGCTCAATGTCCCGGTTGGCAAGAACATACATCACCCAAACAAAAGGGTTAAACCAATGCACACACAACGCTGCAATCAACACCAATTTTGTGATGCTGTCAAAACGCCGGATATGCACATATTCATGCGCCAAAACATATTGCAATCCATTGGTATTTTCCCAATCCGTGGATATGGGCATTAAAATCACAGGACGGAATACGCCGTAAGTCAGCGGGGCGGAAAACCGGCTGGACTGTCGAATGGAAATCGGGCGTTTCTGCTGGTGAGTGTTCAGCCAGTTTTTGATAAAGTCATTTTCCACTGGCAAGGAGGTTTGAAATTCCTGTCGGCACTTCCAGTATGCTGCCGCAAAAACCATAGCGCATACCAGCATACCAGCGGCCCAAACAACTCCCCCAATAGAAACGGTACTTGTGGTATTCCCAATATCGCCGGGCATAGTAGCCATTTGCCCGATCATTTCAATTGGCAATACCTTGTCAATCTGTGGGACTTTTGTTGTGGCAATCCCGGAAGTATGATTGCCTATCAGCGAATACACGCTGAACATGGATGGGAGGGAGAACGGGAGCAACAGCCGCGCAACCGCTATTCCCCAGAGTGCTAAAAAAGTCTTTTTGGGCAACAGATTGACTGTCAGGGGACGTATAACAATAATTGCCAAAATCATCACAGCCCCCGCAAAACTCATTTGCAATAGGCTCATTTTCACCACCTCACTCCAGGTCACCGACAATCTGTTTTAGCTTTTCAATCTGTGCGGCAGTTAATTTTTTCCGCCCCAGCAGGGCCGCGAACAGCTTGGCAGCGGAGCCATCATATACTTTGTTAATCAGCTCGTTCGTTTCCGCTTCCTGCACATCCTCTTTCGGCACAAGTGCATGACACATGAAACCGGGCTCGGAACGTTCAATCGCGCCTTTCTTGATACAACGCTTGATTAGGGTATAGGTCGTATTGACATTCCAGCCCAGCTCCTCGCTCAGCAGCTTGGCGATATGTTTTGCGGGAACATCGCCATCGCGCCAAAGGACAGACATCACTTTCAACTCAGAGTCGAAAAGTTTATTATGCATTCAATTACACCTCCTTTTAAGACTGTAGTAGTGGCCACGAGTAAATACTACCACAGTCTTAATGTCTTGTCAATACTACTTGGGTCTTAAAAATAAAAAAGAGCAATACTGCGAAAGTGCCGCCCTGTTTTCAAGGACGACTTTCTGTGTAATGTTTTGTGTTTCTGATAAGAGTTAAACATAAGCAGGGTAATAGGAACGGGAAAGGAAGCATCGCCCCGGTCCTCGGCGGGTATTGATAAAAAAGCCTTTGACTTTACCCTTAGGGCAATGTTTATACTATAAGAAAGAAAAGGAGGTGATGATCAGTGCTGTCGATTGGTGAGTTTTCAAAAATATGCAAAGTCTCTACCAAAACTCTCAGATACTACGCTGAAATAGGACTGATACTGCCGAATGAAATCAACCCGGAAAACGGATACAGGTACTATGCCATTGAACAGTTGGAAACGATGTTGCTTATTATCCGTCTGAAATCCTATAATTTCTCTCTGGAGGAAATAAAGCAGATGGTAGAATCGGGAGAATTGGACGAGGAAATTTTCTCCGTTGGAGATTTCTGTTGATAAAAATATATATTTTCAAAGCAAAGAAGAACAAGTAGATTTTTATAAATCAAAAGGTGCAAATGGCTGGGTTGCCGATCCGAACGGAACGAATACGGCGGGCTGGGGATTATCTCTTACAACTATGGATATGGCTAAATTAGGGCAATTATGTTTAAATGAGGGATACTGGAACGGCAGACAGATTATTTCCGGGAAATGGATTGCCGAGAGTACACGGGTACAAAGTGTCTGGAAAGCACGCCATCTAAAATACGGGTATTTGTGGTGGGTTATAGATGAAACGGAGCATTCTTTTGCAGCCTTAGGCGACGGTGGAAATGCGATATATGTTAATCCGAAAAACAGAATAGTGGCTGCTGTTTCCTCTCTGTTTGTTCCGGAACCTGGTAGGAATTGTTGACGGAGTATCTATTACAGGTATATACTATAAGGCAGGGGATTGGGCCGATTTCTTGTGACAAACAATACAGGAGAATTTTGTCGGGCGGAAAGATTTATGGTGGAAGACTGAATTTATTAGGGAGGAAAAAAGAATGGGAGTAACGACAGTGGTGATTGCCGGCGCGGGAAGCCGGGGAAGGCTGACTTATGCGCCCTATTCCAAACAATTTCCCGGAGAGATGAAGCTGGTGGCGGCGGCTGAGAAGATTCCGGAGCGTCTAAGGGAGATAAGGCAGGATTATGGGCTTTCGGAGGAGCAGTGCTTTTCCACGGTGGAGGAGATGTTTGCACAGCCGAAGATGGCGGATATGGCCTTTATCTGTACCCAGGATGCGGACCATGTACGTCACGCCTGCCTGGCTTTGGAAAAGGGTTATGATCTTCTGCTGGAGAAACCGGTGGCCGGTGATGTGGATGAGTGCAGGAAATTATTGGAGAAAGCCGAAGAACTGGAAAGGAGCGTTACGGTCTGCCATGTGCTGCGGTACGCGCCTTTCTATCAGAAGCTGAAAAGTATACTGGAGGAGGGGGTTCTGGGGCAGATCATCTCCATACAGGCCAGTGAAAACGTGGGTTACTGGCATCAGGCCCACAGCTTTGTGCGGGGTAACTGGAGGAACAGCGGAGAGACCAGTCCCATGATCCTGCAAAAGTGCTGCCACGACATGGATTTGCTGGTCTGGCTTACGGACAGCCGCTGCAAGCGTATTTCCTCCATGGGAAGCCGTTCCCATTTCCGGGAGGAGAACGCGCCGGAGGGCGCACCCCGCTATTGTATGGAAGGCTGTCCCGTGAAAGAGCAATGTCCTTATGACGCGGAGAAAATTTATGTCACGGATGAGGTGACGGGATATGACGCAAAGGGGGCAGGCTGGCTTCAGAATGCGGTGATGGTACAGCCCACCAGGGAGGGCCTTCTGGAGACTTTGCGCACCAGCCCCTATGGCAGATGTGTGTACCGCTGTGACAACGATGTGGTGGACAATCAGTCCGTCACTATGGAGATGGAGAACGGGGTCACCGTAGGGTTCCATATGTGCGGCCTGAACCGCAACAATTACAGAGCCATACATATCATGGGCACAAAGGGAGACATCACCGGTAATCTGGAAGAGGAAGTGCTGGTGCTTCATCGGTTCGGCGGCAAGGAAGAGACTTTGCGGATTGACGCCCGGGAGACCGCCTCTGGGCACAGCGGAGGGGATTACGGTATGCTGCATGATATGTTTGAGGCCAGAAGCCAGGGCAGAGCCACCCTAACCTCTTTGCGGCAGTCGCTGGAGAGCCACTATATGGCGCTGGCGGCGGAACAGTCCCGGCTGTCCGGCGGCGCAATGATTGATCTCCGGGAGTTTGCGGGCGGAAATTAACCGCCCGGCGTCATGCCTGGCGGCGGTATTCCCCGGGCGTGACGCCCATATATTTTTTAAATAATCTTCGAAAGGTGATATCATTCACATAGCCGGAAGCCTTTGAGATGTCGTTGACGGACAAATCCGTCTCCGACAAAAGGCTGCAGGCATATTCTATTCTCTTTCTGTTTACGTATTCCAGAAAATTGTAATCCGTAATCTGCTTGATCCGGCGGCTGATGCTGCTCTCGGATAGCTGGAATGTTTCGGCCAGCTTACTCAGGGAGAGATCTTCGTCCCGCAGGTGGAGCTGCAGATAATCCATCAGGTTCTGCGCGGCGTTGAGAGACTGCTGCTCCCTGGATTCCAGCATATCTTGTTCCAGCCTGTCGCAGGCCAGGAAGGCCGATTCCTGAAGGCATTTCAGGGCATGGGGCTGCTCCGGCGTCCAGTTCAGCAGGGAAGCGGAGTCAAAAAGCAGGCCATGCTCCTTTTCTGCCCGGGATATGGCTTCCAGCAGTCGGTCTCTGGCATGGGTCAGGTGCTCTTTTTTGGTGAGACCGCAGCGGGAAATGGTCTGGAAATACAGGTTTAAGTTGTTGCGTGCCTCCGCAAACTGGCCTGTGCCAAAGGCGTTGGGGAGGGAGGCAAGACATGTGGGAAGGGCCAGCTTCAGAATGCCGGAGGACTTGACCCGGCTCCAGTAAATGCCCCGGCTGGAAGGGTCCGACGGCAGGTACTCCAGCGCGCTGCGGGATTGCTGGCATGCGGTGCCCAACTGCTCCAGATCGTCCACCGCATCGCTGACTCCCAGAAAAGCATCGGGGTTTACCTCTGCCAGCAGCGCCAGAAGCTTGGTCACGGCGTCACCGCATTTTTCCGGGGAGGAGGCGCTGATCAGGAAGATGCCCAGGTGTTTCCGAAAGGTGATATAGAGGCAGCCGGTTTCCCCGTCCCGCGTGGCCTGGGCCAGGCTCATCAAAAAGTCCTGGGTGGCCCGGGCGGTCAGAAGGCAGCAGCATATATGGTGGGGATAGGGGAACCGAATGCCGAGTTTCTGCAGCCCGGGAAGGACTTCTTTTCTGGGCTGGGCGCCTTCCAGCAACTCCAGGAGCATACTGTTCACCAGAAGGGGCCGGTAAATCAGAAGTTGCTCCTCCAGCAGGGATTTGTCTTTGAAGATGGAGGAAATAACGGATTTCAGCGCTTCATATTCCATATCTCTGTTGTCGCTCCGCTGCTCGGGGGAACTGACAATGTATGCCAGTTCCCGGATGGGGGCATAATTTTTACGGCAGATGGCATGCGTCAGGGGAAGACCGGACAGCAGCAAAAACGCCAGCCCGGCAGCCAGAATCCAGAGCCTGCGGTGCAGCCGTTCCCGCAGATATGCATCGGAATAACCGGCAAAGGCTGTCCATCCGGAGTATTTGCCCGTATTGCTCTGGTAGTTGTCATTTTCCAGAAGCCCGGAATATATTCGGGAAAGCTCTTTCGGGTCAGCACAGCGGTTGCTCACCACCAGCTGTCCCTCTCCGGCGAAAAGATAGTACTCCATATCACGGTTGTTCAGCAGCTGCTCAATATCTTCACGCATCTGTCTTTCATCCATGAAAATAAAGAGATTGCCGTAACGTCTGCTATTGCTGTCGATCACAGAGAGCACAATGAGAGGATGCTGGGGAGTGCCCGTCTCCTCCACCGCGCCCCGGGGAAGAAAGAGGTAACTGCCGGATCCTAAAGGGCGCAGATATTCCGAAAAGACATTAGGACTCATGTTGAAGATGCTCTGGTAGAAACTCTCCAAAGTGAGGGTCCCGTAATCGGAGACCACAAACCCTTTGTTGTACAGGTAGACCCCCAGCGTAGCCGCAAAACGGTTCAGCGCCTTGGCGGATACCAGATCGTGTTGTGCGGCAAAGAGGGTGGTGGAGTCCAACAGGGAAAAATCCAGATCCGTGGCGGCGTTAGAGGACAGACTTAAAAGGCGTTCGCTCTGGCCCACACTGGCGGATAGCTTCTGGCAGGCGGACAGCCGGTCGTCCGCGTAATAAGCCAGATTGGCGGCTGCCTGCAGAGTATTGTTCCTGATGGTATGGGAATCCTGATAAAAGAGGAAGAGTCCCGCCGCAAGGAGCAAGAGAAGGGAAGAGGCCGCATATAGCACATAGGTATGTAGGAACATGCGTCTGTAGGTGCGGGAATGTCTGAAAAAGTGGAACGCTTTCATGTTGGCCTCCTTGGTATCGCAGAGCATGGATGCGGCGTGTCGGCTTCTTCAGGCTCCTTGCGGGGCTAAAGATCAATCGTTGATCAAAGAAGCGGATTCTGCATCCAGGAACAGATCAAAGTTCGGGTGTGTCTTTAACAGGGTGGCAGGGATCTCGGGTGTGGTGTCGTGGCTTAATGTATCCGCCACGGCTTTGGCTTTCACCTGGTGGGGAACTGCGGAGATAATGTGGCGGCACTGCATAATCTGCCATGCAGTCATGGAGATGGCCTGGGCCGGAACATCCGCCGTGGTGGCAAACCATCCTTCTCCCACCTGCTGCTGCTTGCATCTTTCGTTCAGATCCACCACGATGTAGCTTTCTCTGGTGTCAAAATCCGCCGGCGGATCGTTGAACGCAATGTGGGCATTTTCCCCGATGCCGATCAATCCCACATCAATGGGGGCTTTCTTCAGTTCCTCGGTGAGAGCGGGGATGGACTGGGGATTTCCGTCCACCAGATGATAGTCCTCCAGGGTCACCTTTGAGAGAAAACGTTCCTTTAAGTATTTGCGGAAACTGGCGGGATGGGTCTCGGGCAGCCCCACATATTCATCCAGGTGGAACATGGTGACTTTGCTCCAGTCCACATCCTCCTTCACCAGAGCCTCCAGGGTTTCAAACTGGGAACTGCCGGTGGACAGTACCAGGCGGGCCCTGCCATTTTCCGCGATGGCCTGGCGCAGCAGGGACGCAGTGAGCGCGGCGGCCTTCTCGCCCAGCAGCGCGGGAGTTTTCTTAATGTGTAAATTCATACTGATATCCTCCTTTGGTTTTCGGTATGGTGAACCTTATTGTTTACAGAATTCATTATATTATGAAAGGAATTCAAGACGCAACAAACCGTTCTTGCCAAAGATACAATTCTTGCCGTCCACCGGCATTATCCGTAAAAAAATTGGTGATTCTGACAGATTTGTATGTGTGCAAGAATGGATTGTTGTATAATCTGTCAGAAACAAATATGATGAAATTACTTCCGATACGCTTCGTCAGGGGCAGGCGGAATACAGACCGAGGCAATGGCCCGGACGGCATTCGGACATTGCGAACTTATTATACATTATACGAGGAGGTATAGCGAATGAAAAGAAACGGATGGAAAAAATTGTTGGCAACGGCAGGAGTCATGAGTCTGACCGTGGGATGCCTGTCCGGATGCGGGGGCGAGCCGCAGGGCAATCCCCAGACCGATTCCACACAGCCCGGCAGCCAGGCGCAGGAACAGTCTCAGGAACAATCCCAGGAGGCGCCCGGGAGCGCCAAGGTCACATTCCCGCTGGCAGAGCAGGTGGAACTTACCATAGCCACGCCGGACGGCGCAGTGGCTTCCCTGGCAGACAATCTTCCTATATGGGAGGAGATCCAGAAACGCACCAACATTAAAATCAACTGGGATGTGACGGCGTCCAAACAGTATGTGGATGTCATGAAACTGCGGGTGGGCGCAGGCGGCGGGAAACTCCCGGATATCATGTTCCTGCCCAATGGCCTGAACCTTGCTGAACTGGGAGGAGAGGGTACCATCCTGCCCCTGGAAGACTACATTGCCAACTGTGAGAATATCCAGAAAGCATATGAGCAGTTTCCCAATGTAAAGGCGCTTACATCTGCGGACGGACATATTTATTCCGTGAACACTTTAAATGAGAGCGCGTATTTCGCTCCTTATAGCTTGGTTATCCGCAAGGACTGGCTGGACCGCCTGAATCTGGAGGTGCCGGAGACCATTGACGACTGGATGACGGTACTGAGGGCTTTCCGTGATCAGGACGCCAACGGCAATGGGGACAGCAGCGATGAAGTTCCCTTCTCTGCAGGCGGCCATGCCTGGTACACCACATATTGGGCCAATGCCTGGGGACTGCATCTGTTCCAGTCCGACGGTTGGTATCCGGATGAGAACGGCCAGATGCAGTACGAGTTTATCAGTGATGAGGCCAAGGAGTTTTACACCTGGCTGAATTCGTTCTATGAGGAGAAGCTGCTGGACGAGGAGTTCCTGACTCTGGGGGACGAAAACAAATTGTTTGAGAAAGTGGCCCGGGACGAGGTGGGCGCGTTTACCGCATATCCATCCCGCATTGCCACACTGGAAGCGGCGCTGGCCTCCAACGGCGTGGAAGGCGCGGAACTGATTCCCGTCATTCCGCCCCAGGGCCCCTATGCCAGAATGACCGAGGTAGTGGGAGACATGACCGTGAACGGGTATGTGGTGACCAAAGACTGTAAACATCCCGATGTGGCGGTAGCCCTTATGGACTTCATGATGAGCGAAGAGGGAAAAGAATTGATGAACTTCGGCATCGAAGGCGACACCTATGTGAAGGAAAATGACGGGACTTACAGCTTTACGGAGAAAGTGACCAACAATCCCGACGGCCTTTCCGCCAGCGAAGTTCTGAGTTCCTATGGCTGCCAGCTGGGACTCTGCTATATGAAGTCCGACAAGCGGGAGCAGGCCATGCTGTTCAGCTATCCCGAGGATCTGCAGCAGAAGATCATTGATGTGACGGATGCCACCAGGCCCTATATGGTGCCGGGCATGACATTACCGCCCGCCACCGAGGAGGAGAGTGATTCCATCAGCGGCCTTTCGGGAGATCTGGCCACCTACATCTGGGAGATGACGGGCAAGTTTACCGTAGGCACTGCCGACATCGAAGCGGAGTGGGACAATTATGTGTCCTATGTAAAGCAGTTGAGCGTGGAAAAGATACTGGCCGTAAAGCAGGCCCAGTATGACAGACTTGTGTCCCAGCAGTAAGGAAAAGAAAGGGCCGGCTGTTGTCTGCCGGTCCTTTTCACAGCCTGTTCCCGAAAAACACAATGCGAAATGTTGGGACGCGTATGCGGCCAAACATTTTGCAGGAAAGGGTGTGTTTGTAGGGAACAGGCGGAACTAAGGAAAAATAAACAGCCTGTTCCCGAAAAACACAGTGCGAAATGTTGGGACGCGTATGCGGCCAAACATTTTGCAGGAAAGGGTGTGTTTGTAGGGAACAGGCGGAACTAAAATAGAAAGGAGAAGGTTTCTTTGGAAGGAAAAGCAATGAAAAAACAAAAGCAGCCTTTAAAGAAGCGGGCGGCGGCGTGGGGGAAACGACTGCTGAAAAACATTAAGAGAGATAAGGCTCTGCTTCTAATCATCCTGCCGGTGGTGATACACTATCTGGTGTTTGTCTATTATCCCATGTATGGGAACATCATCGCTTTTAAAAAATATTCGGCAGTAAAAGGCATTATGGGCAGCGAATGGGTAGGGCTCAGATATTTCATACAGTTTTTTAATTCCCCTTATTTTACCAGAGTGCTGAAAAACACGCTTCTAATCAGCGTCTACAGCATCCTGTGGGGATTTCCCATCCCCATTATATTTGCCCTGATGACCAACGACTTAAAACATGGGGCATATAAGAGGGTGGTGCAGGCAGTAAGTTACATCCCCTATTTTATCTCCACGGTTATCATCTGCGGTATGCTGGTAAATTTCCTCTCCCCCAGCTCCGGCATCATCAATTCCGTGATCAAGGCATTTGGAGGAGAACCCATCAATTTCCTCATGGATCCAAAATGGTTCCGGACAGTGTTTATTGCCAGTGGCGTCTGGCAGGGATTCGGATGGTCGGCCATCGTCTATCTGGCGGCGCTGACAGGAGTCAGCCAGGATCTATATGAGGCCGCGAAGGTGGACGGGGCCAGCAAGCTGCAGCAGGTGTTCCATATATCCATTCCCTGCATCCTGCCCACCGTGATCGTCACTTTCATCATGCAGATCGGTACCCTGATGAGCGTGGGATATGAGAAGATCATCCTGCTGTATAATCCCGTCACTCTGGATGTGGCAGACGTGATCTCCTCCTATACATACAGGACGGGCCTGGTGGAGGGCAATTACAGTTTCGGATCGGCGGTGGGGCTGTTTAACTCTGCCATCAATCTGCTGCTGGTGATCTTTGCCAATAAGCTGAGCAGAAAGGTTTCGGAGGTGTCTCTATGGTGACTTGGAAAAAGAAAACAGCGCAGTTTCGCCCAAAGCGCCGCAGAATGTCCCCGGGGGACAGGATTTTCACATCCTGCAATTATGTATTCTGCTTTCTGGCGGCCTGCGTCACATTGTATCCGTTGATCTATGTGTTCAGTATGTCCATCAGCGCGCCGGAGGCGGTTGTATCCAATCTGGTGAAGCTGCTGCCCAAAGGCTTTTCCCTGAAAGCCTACGAGATGGTATTCCGCAACAAGGAAGTCTGGCGTTCCTATTATAACACCATATGGTACACTGTGGTGGGCACGGCCATCAGCACCCTTCTTACCATGATGGCGGCCTATCCCCTGTCCAGGAGGCAGTTCTTTCTGCGCAGACAACTCTCCTTCTTTTTTACCCTCTCCATGTTTTTTTCGGGGACGCTGGTGCCCATGTATCTGTTGATCAACAGAATCGGACTTTATAATACGCGCTGGGCCATTGTGCTGCCCACGGGGGCCGCGGCCTACTATATCATTATGACCAGAACTTTTCTGTCCACCATTCCCGACAGCCTGTATGAATCGGCCAAGATAGACGGCGCTTCGGAGTGGACCATTCTTCGGAAGATATTTATTCCCCTGTCCATGCCCATTATGTCGGTATTGATTATCTACTATGCGGTACATCAGTGGAATGGCTATTTCAACGCCATGATCTATCTGCCCGGGCGCAAGGACCTGCAGCCCCTCCAGGTGTTTCTGATGAAAATTCTGATCAACAACGAGAGTGTGGGCGGAGAAGTGGCCGGCTCGGCCACCATGAGCATGATCAGCCTGCAGCTGAAATATGTGGTTATCGTGGTGGCGCTGGTTCCCATACTGTGCGTGTACCCTTTCCTGCAAAAGTACTTTATCAAGGGCATGATGATCGGGGCCGTGAAGGAGTAAAAGGAATAAGAGAAATAAGAGAAAGGAAGCCCTGCGGGGGCGGATTGAGAGGTGTGTATGAGCAGGAGACAGTTTTCCATGCAGGCTTACTGGGACAGAAGGGCGGCGGAACTGGTGCCCGCGCTGCGGTTCGGAAACTGCGTCATGGATTTCCCCGTATGGCAGGAGCGGACGCTGGAACGGCTGCTTAAACTCCTGGGGGAATTTCCCGAGAAGGTTCCTCTGGAGGCGGAGGTGGAATACTCCGTGGAGGAAGAAGATTTTATCCGGGAGAGGGTGGTATTTGACAGCGAAGCGTATATGTCGGTGCCCTGCCAGGTATTGATTCCCCGGCATTTTAAAAAGGACCGCTCCCAGCCGGCCATTTTGTGTGTCCATGGACACGGCAGCTTTGGAAAGGATCCGGTGGCGGGGCTTGTGTCCACGCCGGGGCATCAGGCGGACATTGATCTGATGAATTATGACTACGGCGCCCAGATGGCCCGGAAAGGATATCTCACATTAATGCCGGACCTGCGGGGCTTCGGGGAAAGGAGAGACGGGGACGACTATCTGGGACGGGACACCTGTAATGTGAACTTTCTCAAGGGCGGAATTCTGGGCCTGTATCCGCTGATGCTGAATATCTGGGACATGAAGTGCTGTGTGGATTATCTGTGTACCAGACCGGAGGTGGATCCCGGGCGCATCGGCATGATGGGTATGAGCCAGGGCGGAACTGTCACTGCTTTTACAGCGGCGGTGGAGCCCCGGATCAGGGCGGCAGACGTGATTGCCTATATCAACCCTTTTGCCTCCTTTGGAGTGCACAGAGGGAATTTCTGCGGTTCCCAGATTCTGCCGGAAATCCTGAAGTGGATGGACACGGATGATGTGGGAGGACTCATTGCTCCCCGGTATCTGATGTTGGAGATGGGGACGGCGGATACCTGCTTTTTTTTCCAGGATATGTGGCAGGGCTATCTTCATGTGAAGGAAATCTATGAGGCGGCGGGGGCGGGGGACAGGCTCTGGACGGACATCCATCCGGGGAGCCACGCTTTCAGCGGCAGAAGGGCGGAAGAATTTTTTGCCGAGGGTTTACGGAAATGTTGATTTAAAATGTGGCTTTGAATGGAAACAAAGCAAAAGCAGATGAAGGAGGATGAAACAATATGAAAGAATATGTTTTGGTGGGATCCGGCGGGAGAGGCTATTGGATGTATGCTTCGGCTATCGCGGAGAGATACGGGGATGTGGCTCATCTGGCGGGGATCATGGATGTAAACCGTAAGCGGGCGGAGTATGTGGAGAGCCTGATTCCCTATTCGGTGCCTGTCTACACGGATTTTGACAGGATGATGGAGGAGGTTCGGCCGGACTGCGCCATCGTCACCACCGTAGACCGTTTCCACGGTGAGTATGTGGTGAAAGCCCTGGATCGGGGCGTGGATGTGATTTGTGAAAAACCCATGACCATGGACGAGGAGAGCTGTAATGCCATTCTGGACGCGGAGGAACGCAACGGGCGGAAGATCACGGTGACTTTTAACTGCAGATATATGCCTTTGTTTGCCAGAATGAAGGAATTGTTGGGACAGGGCGTGGTGGGAGAAGTGCTGAACGTGCATTTCGAGTGGATGCTGGATACGGTTCACGGCGCGGACTATTTCCGCAGATGGCACAGGAAGCTGGAGAACTGCGGGGGCTTGCTGGTACATAAGTCCACTCATCATTTTGACATTGTAAACTGGCTCATCGGACAGGAGCCGGAGGAGATTTATGCCAATGGGTCACTGCGTTTTTACGGAGCCGCCGGTGAGAAACGGGGGGAGAGATGCTGCACCTGTCCCCATGCGGGAGACTGCGCATATGTCTATCAGGACAGCCAGGTTCCCTGGGTGCGGGAAATGTATTATGGCTGTGAGTCTGAGGACGGCTATTATCGGGATCGATGCGTATTCGCGGAGGAGATCGATATTTATGACACCATGTCGCTGGCCGTAAAATACCGGCAGGGGGCCCTTATGTCCTATTCCCTGGTGGCCCACGCGCCATATGAGGGCTGGAAAATCTCCATTAGCGGCACCAAGGGCAGAATGGAAGCCTCCCAGTTTGACACGGGGACCCAGGCTCTGGACGACTGTTTCCATATCAAAGTTTTTGACCGCAAGGGGGGCGCTCTTACCTATGATCTGAAGAAGGAGGCGGGCGCTCATGGCGGCGGGGACGAAAGACTGCTGCGTATGTTGTTCAGAGGGGATTTGCCGGATCCGCTGGGCCAGTTTGCGGGTTCCAGGGACGGAGCCATGTCCGTGCTGATCGGTGTGGCCGCCAACAAGAGCATCAGGGAACATCGTCCTGTGACCGTGGAGGAACTGGTATCCTTTGACAGATGGGAAGAGAGGTGAGAATCATGGGAGTAACCACAGTAGTGATTGCCGGCGCGGGGGGCAGGGGACGCCTGACTTACGCGCCCTATTCCAAAAAATTCCCGGAGCAGATGAAGCTGGTGGCGGCGGCGGACAGGATTCCGGCGCGGCTGGAGGAGATGCGGAGGGAGTATGGACTCGCGGAAGAACATTGCTTTTCCACGGTGGAGGAGATGTTCGCACAGCCCAGGCTGGCGGATATGGCTTTTATCTGTACCCAGGACGCGGAGCATGTGCGTCACGCCTGTCTGGCCCTGGAAAAGGGCTATGACCTTCTGCTGGAAAAGCCGGTATCCGCTGACGGGGGAGAGTGCAGGCGGCTGCTTCAGAAGGCTGAGGAACTGGGCAGGAACGTGACGGTCTGTCATGTGCTGCGGTATGCGCCTTTTTATCAGAAGCTGAAGGAACTTCTGGAGGAGGGGACTCTGGGACGGGTAATCTCCATACAGGCCAGTGAAAATGTGGGTTACTGGCATCAGGCCCACAGCTTTGTACGGGGCAACTGGAGGAGGAGCGGGGATACCAGTCCCATGATTCTGGCAAAGTGCTGCCATGACATGGATCTTTTGGTATGGCTCACGGGCAGCCGCTGCAGACGGTTGTCCTCCGTGGGAAGTCTGTCCTGGTTCCGGGAGGAGAACGCGCCGGAGGGCGCGCCCAATCATTGCATGGAGGGCTGCCCTGTGAAAGCGGAGTGCCCTTTTGACGCGGAAAAGATTTATGTGACGGACCCGGTCACAGGCTATGACACCAACGGCGCCGGATGGCTTCAGAAAGCGGTGATGGAACAGCCCACCCGGGAGGGCCTTCTGGATACGCTGCACACCAGCCCTTACGGCAGATGTGTGTTCCGCTGTGACAATGATGTGGTGGATCACCAGTCCGTCACAATGGAGATGGAAAACGGCGTCACCGTGAGTTTTCACATGTGCGGATTAAACCGGGACAACCACAGAACCATACATGTTATGGGAACCAGGGGAGATATCACCGGGAATCTGGAGGAAGAGACGCTGGTGCTTCATCGTTTCGGCGGCGAAGTGGAGACCTTTCACATGGATGTGAAGGAGACCATTTCCGGGCATGGCGGCGGGGACTATCGAATGCTTCATGACATGTTTCTGGCCCGGAGCCGGGGCAGCGGGACACTGACCTCCTTAAGGCAGTCCCTGGAGAGCCATTATATGGCCCTGGCAGCGGAGCAGTCCCGGCTGGCCGGAGGTCGGCTGGTGGAGATGGAGGCGTTTATAAGTGAATTGTAGTGATGGAGGCGGAAGGCAGAGGCCATGGGCGGCGTCCGATAGTGGGGAGGGGACGGAGGGACAGACACTATGAAAGGTGAGGGTTTATTTTCCCCGGACCAGGCGGAGGGCAGGGCCCGACTGTGCATCCTGGGGGCGGAATGTCTGAAAGCGGTGTACACGGCGTTTACCACAGGGGTGTTTCTCACGGGGTTTTTGCTGTACGCGGGAATGGATCAGGTGCAGATCGGGCTGGTGACCAGCCTGCCCCTGCTGGCCGGCGTTCTGTACCCCCTCTCCCCTCTTTTGCTGGAGAAATGCAGGAGGAGAAAAGCGGTGCTGGGAAGCGCCAGACTGCTCTATCATGGGCTGGTGATCCTGTGCGTGACCTTGCTGCCGGGTTGGGTCGAAGGGGGGAGCCTGCTCTGGTGGATGGCCGCCGCCCTCCTTCTGGGAAACGGGTGCAATATCCTGGTGGCCAGCGGTTTTCCCGCATGGCATATCGGCTTTCTGCCGGAGAATATACGAGGGCGTTTTTTTGCCCTGTCAGGGATTGTAAACAGCGTCTTTACGGCGCTGGCCACTTTGGGGGCCAGCGTGCTGGCCGATGCGGCCAAAGCCTCCGGAAGGCAGATGTATTGGATGGGAGTGATCCGGCTGGCGGCTTTCGGTCTGGCGCTGGTGGAGGTGATTCTTCTGCTGCTGCCCCGGGAACCGGAGTACCCCAGGAGCAGCGTGGGGGGCTTCCGGCTCCTGACACTGCCCTTCGGCAATCGGAAGTTCTGTCTCACCATGATCCCGGTCTTTGCGTGGATGATGGTTTCCACCATGACCCTGTACTGCGCCAATGCCTATCTGCTGCAGGAGGTGGAGGTCAGCTATGTCTTTATCAGCGCTCTGCAGGCCATGAACCTTGTGACCACGGCGGTGGTGATGCCTTTCTGGCACAGGCTGCTGCTTCGGACTTCCTGGCTCAGGGCGTTTCAAAAGGTATTTCTGCTGTTTCCCCTGTATCCCTTTCTGCATATGCTGGTCACAAAAAGCAATTATCTGTGGCTGCTTCCGATGACCATGCTGGTCTATCAGGCGGTGCTGGCAGGGGGAACTCTTTATTTTAACAATATGGCGTATCTGTTTACGCCCAAGGAGGACAGGACCGCATATCTCTCCTGGTATTTAATGCTGGTCAGCGCGGGTTCTCTGTGGGGGCAGGGACTGAGTGCCCTGCTTTTGAAACTTTGGCCCCGGGACTGGGTGGTCGGCGGGACAGTGATCGCTCCCGCCCAGCGTATTCTGCTGCTGCAGGGAGTTCTGTCCCTGGGATTCGGGGCCTGGTTCGGGAAGGTGCTGCTTGGAAAACTGGAGGGTGAGAAGAAAGAATGAAACACACATTGTATATAAACGGAAAGATTATTTTGCAGGACGGGATTCTGGAACAGGGAAGTCTGCTGACAGTGGGAGACAGAATCCGGGAGATCTGCCCCGGCGGGGAACGGCAGTTGCAGCGGGAACTCCGGGAGGAAGCGGATGAGGTGGTGGACCTGCAGGGCAAATATCTGGCTCCCGGATTTATCGACATACATGTACATGGCGGCGGGGGCGGTGATTTTATGGACGGGGAGCGGGAAAGCTGGCAGCAGGCCCTGGAGACCCATCTGCGGCATGGTACCACCGCCCTCTGTCCCACCACCCTGACCGCTGCCACGGAAGAAATGGAGCGGGTTTTCTCCCTGTACAGGGAGTTCTGCCGGGAGCAGACCAATGTCGGGCCCCGTCTGCTGGGGCTGCATATGGAGGGGCCTTACATAGCAGAGAGCATGAAGGGAGCCCAGGACGCCAGGTATATCAGGAAGCCGGAGAGGGAATTCACCGGATGGCTGCTGGAAAAAGGGGCGGGGGTGCTGCGGATTCTCACGGCGGCGCCGGAACTGGAAGGCATGGAGGAGGTGGCCCGGGCGGCAAGAAAGGCGGGGGTACTGTTGTCTGTGGGGCATAGCGACGGCCGTCTGGAAGATGTGGAGCGGGCGGTCCGGGACGGTTACACCATGGCTACCCATCTGTACTCCAGCATGTCCACCATCGTCCGGGAGAACGGTATGCGCAGGCCGGGAGTGCTGGAGGCGGCCCTGTTGTTTGAGGAACTGGATGTGGAAGTCATCGGGGACGGGATGCATCTTCCGGCCTCTCTGCTGAAGCTGATTCTCAGGACCAAGGGGGCTCATCATATGATTCTGGTGACGGATGCCATGCGGGCCGCAGGACTTCCCCCGGGCTCTTATAAGCTGGGAAGCCTGCAGGGAGGGCAGACCGTGTGGTCCGACGGAAGCGTGGCCAGAATGCCGGACGGCGTGTCCTTTGCGGGCAGCGTGGCCACTGCGGACCGATTAATCCGTGTCATGTACCGGGAGGTGGGCCTCCCGCTGTGGCAGGCGGTGAATATGATGACCCGAAACCCGGCCCGGGCGTTGGGGGAACGGGAGATCGGGGTGCTGGAACCCGGCCGGAAAGCGGATATGGTCAGCTTTGACGAACAGATTCGGATCGACAAAGTGTATCTGGCCCAAAGCTAAACCGGGCCGACTGGGGGACGGGATTCCCCATATTGATAGTATGTAAATATACAGATAGAACTACAAAAAACAAATAATTTTTGTGAAATTTAGATTTTGTTCATGATTTTACTGTTAATAATCCTGAAATTCTGCCGATATATTAGTTAAAGAACCAAATGTCACTGTTGAAATACGCAGCCAAGGAGGGATTGTCGCAGCAAACGGATTTTCTAACTTCATGGTGTATCCGGTACAGGTAGTTCCCCTGGCACCCAGGACAGGGCGTGAAAACGGCAGTTCCAAACGGCAGCAGTCCGAAGCTCCCAGATCAGTGGGATTTGCAGCCGCTCTGGAAAAGGCCATGGCTGAGGATCAGCCCATGACCTGCCATACCGTCACATATAACGCGGCCCGAGAGTTGCGGACATTTTATTACCGGCCTTCCAGGGAATATACCTTATAACCGGCAGACAGACGCGCTTCTGCTTTTAGAGAGAAGCGCGTCTGTCTGTATCAGAGATCCTTTTCCACAAAATGTTTGTACATATCCCGGTATTTTTGATAGACCCGGTCTTTTTGCCCGTCAAAATTCAACTGATACATCCGAAATACCACCGTTTGATTTTTGGGCTGCCATTGCTCCTGGTAAGAATAACAATATTTCATTCCGATCTGTCTCATAACGCCGCCGCTTCTCGGATTGTTCCGATCGTGGGTAGCCGTTATGTATGGAATCCCGTCCTGCTGTAATTGCAGGATAAGAGCCCTGCCTGCTTCGGTGACAATTCCTCTGTGCCAGTATTCTTTGCGCAGTGCATATCCGAAATCATGGCTCTCGTCCGTTTCTGCCTTTATATAACCGATTGGAAAATTATTCTCCCTCAGACAAATGGCAAAGCAGTATTTTTGATTGGCGAAACGCTGCTCATAAAACGCTCTTGTTTCCTCCAAACTTTTGACAGGAAACCATGGAAGAAAGGTATTTACTTCTTCGTCCTTCAAAAGCAGGAACAAGGCCTCTGTATCTTGCTCTTCAAATTTTCTGAGTATAAGTCTCTCCGTTTCAAGCCATGAATTTTCCATTGCGTTTTCTCCTCCAGTCTTGAATTGCTGTTTTGATCATATCACAGCCCCTTTCAGGCGTCAACAAAACCCCTTTTCAAAAGCCAGCCGCCGGGTGTATAATTGCAGCAGATGAATTTGATATGGGCGGACAACAGGGAAAAGGAGACGGCAAATGGCTCTGGGATATTTTGCGGAATGGAATATGTGGAATCTATTGATCCGAATGGCGGCGGCCACAATCCTGGGCGGCGTTATCGGTCTGGACAGGGGAATGAAACACCGGGGGGCGGGCACAAAGACCATCACGGTGGTCTGTCTTGGAGCCACGCTGGTGATGTTGACGGAACAATATATTCAGGTTTATCTTCCGGGCCTGGCCAATATGAATCGGATGGCGGCGCAGGTGATCAGTGGGGTGGGATTTATCGGTGTGGGAACCATCATTATTTCCAGACACCGGGTCCGGGGACTGACAACCGCCGCCACCCTGTGGGCCAGCGCCTGCGTGGGACTGGCGGTGGGGATCGGCTTTGTGGAGGGCGGCGTATTGATCACGGCGATGATGCTGCTGTCTTTGCATGTGCTTCCCTATGTGGAGCGGTTCGCGGCCAGACATTCCCGCTACTGCAATGTATTTGTGGATTTGGAGGAGAGCAGGGATTTACATGGGGTCATACACAATCTGAAGGAGGCCGGCATCGTCATAGATTCCATGGATCTGAGCGAGTCCAAGGAGGCGGGAGAGGGTGTCTCCGTGCATATGGTGCTGTTTGTGAAAAGATCGGTGGGACGTGAGGAAATCTATGATATATTCATGAAGTCAGACAAGGTGGTGACGGTGGACTTTTTGTGAGTTTTCACAAAACTGCTGAGGAGGAACGAAATGGGACATAAAATAAGGAAAAAAATATTTTTGCTTCTGCTGTGCCTGGGGCTGTCAGGCTGTGCGTCATGGCCGGGCCAGGATATTTTCGAATATTCGGGGCATGCCAGACAGGAGGCGGCTGCGGATGGCGGTTCGAATCAGAGCCTGCTGCCGGAAGGTGCTATGGACGTCGGCTCGAATCAGAGCCTGCTGCTAGAAGGTGCTATGGACGTTGGTTCAGACCAGAGCCTATTGCTGGAAGGTGCTATGGACGGCGGTTCAGACCAGAGCCTGCTGTCGGAAGGTGCTATGGACGGTGGTTCAGACCAGAGCTTACTGCCGGAAGAGGCTGTGGGCGTCGGTTCGGATCAGGGTCTGCCTTCGGAGAACGGCCATGGGACCGGGAATTTGTCTGCCGGGGAGGAGTCTGCTTCTGCGGAAATATCGGAATCTGCCGGTGATTCCGTAGACAGGGGATATGATTTTACGATATGCTTTGCCGGGGATATCAATCTGGACGAAAACTGGTATACCACACAGTTTCTGGACACCCAGCCCGGCGGCATCTATGACTGTATCTCCCCGGAACTGGTGGAGGTGATGCAGGCGGCGGATATTATGTGCCTGAATAACGAATTCACTTACAGCGCAGGGGGTTCTCCTCTGGCGGGGAAGGCCTATACCTTCCGGGCTGATCCCGGGCGCGTGGAGGTGCTGGAGCAGCTTGGAGTGGATGCGGTGACATTGGCCAACAACCATGTATATGATTACGGGCCGGAAGCCCTGCTGGATACATTCACGGTGCTGGAGGAGGCGGGAGTTCCATACTTCGGGGCCGGTCGCACGCTGGAGGAGGCCATGAAGCCCCTGTATCTGGAGGTGGAGGGCAGGACCGTGGCGCTGGTGGCGGCATCCAGAGCGGAAAAATATAAGATGACGCCCCAGGCCACCGAAACGGAGCCGGGAATTTTGCGGTGCTATGACACGGAATTGTTTTTACAGGCCATCCGGGAAGCGAAAGCAAACGCGGATTTTTGTATTGCCTTTGTCCATTGGGGAACGGAATACAGCTATGATCTGGAGCAGGTTCAGTTGGATACGGGGAGGGCCTATCTGGACGCGGGGGCGGATGCAGTGATCGGCGCCCACAGCCATTGCCTCCAGGGAATGGAATATTATGACGGGAAACCCATTGTCTATAGCCTGGGGAATTACTGGTTCAATGAGAAAACCCTGGATACTATGCTGCTGCAGCTGCACTTTTCAGGAGATGAAGCCCAGGCCCGGCTGGAGGTGCAGGTGATTCCGGCGGTGCAGTCGGGATGCAGGACGACATATGCCCAGGAGGAAGAGGAACGGAGAAGAATTTTTGATTTTCTGGAAAGCATTTCAGTAAATGTGGAGATATCCCATGAAGGGATGGTGGCCGAGACCGGGTGACGCGCTGCACATATGCCGCCATCCGCGGCCCCGGGATATGAAGAGAAAAGTCCGTCCATAAAATTCGTGGAAAATGAAAAAATACTATTGCCAAATTTTTTAGAATATGTTATTATATAACTCGTTGAAGAGATATACCATATATAGCTGTGATTTGGCTCCATGGTCAAGCGGTTAAGACATCGCCCTTTCACGGCGGTAACACGGGTTCGATTCCCGTTGGAGTCATCGCTTTATGCGATTCCCGAAAGGGTTTGCGGACCTTTAGCTCAGTTGGTTAGAGCAACCGGCTCATAACCGGTCGGTCCCGGGTTCGAGTCCCCGAAGGTCCATTTATTACAATTTCATCTGTTTTGGCCTAGTGGCTCAGTTGGTTAGAGCGCCGCCCTGTCACGGCGGAGGTCGTCGGTTCGAGTCCGATCTGGGTCGTAGTAGCTGTTTGAGAGAGATCTCAAACAGCTATTTTACTATGTGGAATTTTGCAGATTTTCTGTCTGAGAATACGGATTCCTCTGGGTTTCAGGGCAATAAAAATGGAAGCAAAGGGGCTCGAACCCTTGGCCTCCCGCTAGTCAGGCGAGCGCTCATCCCAGCTGAGCTATGCTTCCATGCACCTACTATATCATAAAGAGAGATAAAAGGGAAGAGGGAAAGTAAAAAATCTATATGACGAAAATCTATATGATGCACACAATTTTGCAGGAATGCCTGATTGGGAGTAGTAAGGTCAGGGGAGTTATGTTACAATGAGTAAAACGGCCCTGGCCGAAAGGGACGCGAAAGCACAAACAGTTCGATGTTAAGCGGATGGCCGGCATCGGTGACGGGCCCAAACAACAATATACGGCAGGACGGTTCCGAAGCGGCTATGCCGAAGGCATGGCTGAGGGATAAACGTTATGCCGGAGAGATGCGAGGAGGTTTTAGATGGCAAATCCATATCTACCAAACTGGGAGTATATTCCCGACGGGGAACCCAGAGTATTCGGGGAGCGGGTCTATATCTACGGCTCCCATGACAAGGCGGGATCGGGAAGGTTCTGCGATTATGTGCTGAAATGCTGGAGCGCGCCGTTGGACAATCTGAATGACTGGGTTTGCCATGGGGATATTTTTCATACTCTGGCGGACAGGGATCATCCGGCTGACACGGACTGGACCGGGGAGGGCAATGAACTCTATGCGCCGGATGTGGTGGAGAAAGACGGCAAATATTATCTGTTTGCCTATATCATTGGGGCCAAGGGCTGCGTGGCGGTGAGTGACAGGCCGGAGGGGCCTTTCCGGCTGCTGTCCAGATATCAGTATACCATACCGGACGAGATCTGTCAGGACGGATGGTTTGTGGATCCCGGCGTCCTGGTGGACGATGATGGAAAGGTGTATATTTACTGCGGTTTTGAGCATTCCTTTATGGCTCAGATCAATCCCGACAATATGTACGAAGTGCTGGACGGGACCTGCATCGATCATATCATTCCCAACCAAATACAGGAGGAGCAGGGATTTTGCGAGAAGGAAAGTCTTTTCTTTGAAGCGGCTTCTCCGCGGAAAGTGGGGGATGTGTACTATCTGATCTATTCGCCCCAAAGAGGCAGCAGGCTGGCCTATGCCACTTCGGACAGCCCCATGGGGCCTTTTACTTACAGAGGGTATATCATTGACAACGGAGTGGAGTATCCGGGGGGAAATGACCATGGTTCTATCGCCTGCATCAGGGGGCAGTGGTATATATTTTACCATCGTATGACCAACAACAGCGTCTTTTCCCGCAGGGCCTGCGTGGAAAAAATTACCATTCTTCCGGACGGAACCATTCCGCCGGTGGAGATGACCTCTCTGGGCTTTGAGGAGGCGCTTTCTCCTTACAGGGAGACCCCTGCGGACATCGCCTGTGTGCTGAAGGGCGGTGCGTATGTCACAGAGAAATCGGTGTTTGAACGGGTGGTCACGGGTATCACCGAAAACAGTGTGATCGGATACAAGTATTTTGACTTCGGGGAAGATTACTCCGGCAAGACCATGGAGTTTGCCGCTATGGTGGAGGGCTGCGGCTGTGAGAGCACATTACATATCCGCATAGACAGCGAGGAGGGCCGGGAGATCGGCTGCTGTCCGGTGGGAAAGGGCGACGGCACAATACATGCCGTTGTGAAGAAGGTGACGGGACGACATGCTCTGTTTTTCACGGTTTCCACGGGCTACCACAACAGTGCGGACAAGGAGGATCCGTCTGACTGGATCGCCGGTTTCTTCCGAGGACGTATGCTGTTTGCACTGAAGGCATTTGTGTTTATGAAGTAAGCGGCAGGCTGCGGGCTGCTCCGCGGGGAGCCCCATGATTTGGTGGCGCGAGGAGGCGCGGCACCAAATGTACATGCGTAGCCGGGCTGCCTGAGACAGATTGAGAGAGGACGATCCCATTGAAAAATCTGGAAAACGTCAAGAAGCGGATATTTGAAATCATTCAGATCGGGAACCGGGCGGATACGCCCAGTCTGGCATTCGACATATTTATTGTATGCATGATCCTGCTGAACATTGTGATTACTTTCTGCCAGACTTTCGCACAGCTTAATCGGTTTGAATCTTTGCTGCAGACCCTGGAACTGGCTACGATTGTCATTTTCACGGTGGAATATATTCTGCGGTTGTGGACGGCGGAGTATCTGTATCCGGAAGAAGGGCGCGGGCAGGCGCGGCTGAAATTTATGCGCTCTTTTTACGGCGCTGTGGATCTGTTGACCATATTGCCTTATTTTCTGCCCTTTGTGCTCCCCAGCGGGGCGGTGGCCTTCCGTATGTTCCGGGTGGTGCGCATCCTGCGTCTGTTCCGAATCAACGCCAAGTATGACGCTTTTCATGTGATCACCACGGTACTGAAGGAGAAGCGGGGCCAGCTTCTGTATTCCATCTTTCTGGTGCTGGTGCTGATGATGGCCTCTTCCCTGTGCATGTATGGCCTGGAACATGAGGCCCAGCCGGATCATTTTTCCAATGCCTTTTCCGGCATCTGGTGGTCTGTGTCCACGCTGCTTACAGTGGGATATGGAGATATTTATCCCGTCACGGTGGGAGGGCAGGCAATGGCCATTGTCATCGCCTTTCTGGGGGTGGGCATGGTGGCCATTCCCACGGGTATTATCTCGGCGGGATTTGTGGAGTATTATACCAGCATCAAGGATGGGACCGTCACCAGTCTGGACGCGGATTTTGTGACTCTGGAGATTACGCTGGGGCATCCTTTTGCGGGCCGGGAACTGGAACAGCTCACACTGCCCCAGGGGCTTTATGTGGCCACCGTGCTGCGGGACAGGGAGGTGCTGGTTCCCCACGGGGATCTGAAAATCCAGGCCGAGGACGTGATGGTGCTGGGCAGCATGTGTCGTATGCGCATTGAGGCCAGCCTGGAAGAGGTGGCCATCGAGAGAGAGCATCCCTGGATCGACATGCAGGTTCGGGATCTGGACATCTCCCGGCGCAGCCATGTGATTATGCTGAAGCGGGGGAACAAGAATCTCCAGCCCCGGGAGGACAGCCGGATCCGAGAGGGGGACGTGGTGCTGATATATCACCGATGAACCATAGCAGGGGCGTGGGAAATGCGGAACTGAAAAAACAGCATGTCCCCGTATGGCGCAGACATTCTTCGCCGGAAAAGTGCGCCGGAAGGGGAGATGCGGAACTAAAATAAGGAGGAAATAGTATGTTGAAGGAATTGAAAGGAAACCGGGTAGCGGTCCAGGAAGGAGAACTGCTTAGAAGGGAGCAGGACAACAGGACATACCTGATGAAACTGGAAAACAGATATCTGCTGCGCAACTATCTGCTGGAGGCGGGACGGATCTCCGGGCGGGGAATGGACCCTAAAGCCATGGGGGGCTGGGAAGATCCTTCCTGCCAGCTGCGGGGACATTTTCTGGGACATTGGCTGTCGGCAGCAGCGATTCGCTATCATGAGACCGGGGATAAGGAACTCTGGGCAAAAGCCTGCGGGGTTGTGGAAGAACTGGAGATTTGTCAGAAGGAAAACGGCGGCGGCTGGGTGGCGCCCATCCCGGAAAAATATTTGTACTGGATCGGAAAGGGCAGAAACATCTGGGCCCCTCAGTACAATCTGCATAAACTTTTTATGGGGCTGCTGGACGTATATAAGTACATGGATAACCGGAATGCACTTTCCATTGCAGAAGGCCTTGCGGATTGGTTTTACCGCTGGAGCGGGTCCTACAGTCGGGAAGAGTTTGACGATATTCTGGATGTGGAGACCGGCGGTATGCTGGAAATATGGGCTGAACTTCTGGAGATAACAGGCAATGAAAAATACCGGGAACTGTTGTCCAGATATTATCGCCAGCGCCTGTTTGAGCCTTTGCTGGAAGGCAGAGACGTTCTTACAAACATGCACGCAAACACCACGATTCCCGAGATACTGGGCTGTGCCAGGGCCTATGAAGTCACAGGGGAAGAAAAGTGGCTGGCTATTGTGAACAGCTATTGGAAATGCGCGGTGACAGACAGGGGAAGTTATGTGACGGGAGGCCAGACCCAGGGCGAGATCTGGACTCCCATGAAAAAGCTGAAAGCCAGGCTGGGGGATAAGAACCAGGAGCATTGTACCGTTTATAATATGGTACGGCTGGCGGAATTCCTGTTCCGGCATACCGGGGATCCCCGCTATATGCACTATATCGAATACAATGTACAAAACGGGATATTCGCGCAAAGCTACTGGCGGGGAGAGTCTCATGACGGAAAGCCGGGCGTGGGCCTGCTGACCTATTTTCTGCCCATGAAGGCTCCTGGCAGAAAGGACTGGGCGGGGGAGATGGACAGCTTTTTCTGCTGTCACGGCACCATGGTGCAGGCCAATGCCGCATTGAACCGCTGCATGTACTACCAGGAGGAAAAAGACCTGTTTGTGACCCAGTACGCCAACTCGGAGGCGCGTTTTGAGATAGAGGGCAGAGAAATATGTCTGCGCCAGAGACAGGATTATATGAACGGCAGCCTTCAGAGTTCTTCGGTAAACGATGCCCGGCAGACTGTCAATGCCATCGCCGGGGCCTATGCCAACAGACCGAATTTCCGAAAATATGTGTTCACCCTGGAGGTTTCGGAGGAGACGGCTTTTTCCCTGCATCTGAGAGTGCCGGACTGGATTACCGGGGAGGCCAGGGTCTGTGTAAACGGGGAAGAACTGCTGACGACCCAAGAAACCGATCATTTTGTGAAGATTGACAGAATGTGGAAGGAGGGAGACAGGGTAGAACTGTATCTGCCCATCGGTCTGCGTTTTATTCCGCTGCCGGATGACAACTCCATGGGTGCGTTCCGATATGGGCCGGATGTGCTGGCGGGAATAACCGGACAGGAGAGAATCCTGTATCTTGAGGGAGAGCGGCCGGAGGAAGAGTTATCCCCGGATACGGAGCGGCAATGGGGAGAGTTCCGCACATTCTACCGCACGGAAAACCAGGACCCCGGCATCAGCTTCGTGAAGCTGAACACAGTCGGATATGAACCTTACCAGATTTATTTTAAGGTTAAAGAGAAAAGGAACTAGAGAAGGAATTTGCTGCGGAATGCGGTGAATTTCGGATAGCATATCTGCGGGAGGGGGGCTAAAAAGTCCCCCTTTCATTTAGAGCAAGGACGTGAGAACCAACTTTTATGTATTGTTGGACTTTTTCATAAAATCTTGATTATGTATTGACATTTACGCGAAGGTGTGATATTTTTAATAAAATTTTCGAAAGGACATACAACAATGACAGTACATACCTCCATGCACAATATAACTACTGTTATGCAGCGCATCGAATTCGTACAGACTTCGCCGGGCTGGTATTGTCGTATCCAAATTTCAGTATAGTCCATCATTGGACTACAAGATTTTAGGATGATGACAGTGCAAGTCGAAGGAGAATTCGAATGCACTGTTTTTTATTTTCTAAGAAAGGGGATATTTATGAATGTATCAATAGCAGAAGTAAAATCATCGGAGTTTCAAATGTGCCTGGACGTCATTCACCAGAGTTTCAAAACAGTGGCTGACGAGTTTGGTTTGACGCAGGAGAATTGCCCCAAGCATACAAGTTTTATTCCACTGTGTTTTCTTGAGACACAGATGAATTGGGGATGGCATATGTACGCATTGTATGACGGAAAGAAAATTATCGGATATATGTCGCTATCCAAAGAAAGCGACGATGCCTTTGAACTTCACAACCTTGCTGTTCTGCCAGAGTATAGACACAATGGATTCGGAAAACTTCTTCTTGATTTTGCAAAGGAAAAGGTGATATCTCTGGGCGGTACAAAGATAAAGATCGGCATTATCGAAGAAAGTATCGTATTGAAGAACTGGTACATTGCAAATGGATTTGCTCATATCGGAACGAAGAAGTTCGACCATCTTCCGTTTACAAGCGGGTATCTTGAATGGAAGGCAGAATGAAAATAACTGTGTAAGGCTTGAAAGGAGTATCACCATGCTATTTGATGATAAGCAGATAACCTTAAAAGACGGCAGAACAGCCATCTTAAAAAGTCCGCGTACTGAGGATGCGGACAAGTTGCTGAACTATATAAAGAAATCCTGTGGTGAAACTGATTTTCTCATACGTTATCCCGAAGAATGGACCATGACCGTCGAGCAGGAAGAGGCATGGGTAAACCGTCTGCGTTCCTCTCCCGATACCTTGGGCATCACCTGTTATATTGACGGTGAAGTTGCAGGAAATTGCGAGATCAGCTTTAGAAGTGATATGAAAATTTCGCACCGGGCGACCATTGCCATTGCAATTCTTGAAGAGTACTGGAACCTTGGAATCGGCACCGCAATGTTTGAGGAACTTGTTGCAGCAGCACAAAACAGAGGAATTGAGATTATGGAGTTGGAGTTTATAGAAGGTAATGACCGGGCAAGGCATTTGTACGAGAAATTCGGATTCCGTGTTGTCTCTGAAAAGCCGAATGCCTTCAAACTCAAGGACGGTACGTATCTGAGTGAATTTTATATGCAGAAAAGTTTGGCGTGAGGGTTAAGAATGAATATTATTTATGCAACATATAATATCCAACATAGCAGTATTTATCTATGAAGATATTGTATTGCTCCCTGCTCTGAATTTGCATTAAAAATTTTAACAAAACAAAAGGAAAGATAAGCCAATGAGTAAATTTTCATTTACGATAAACAAAATCAACCAGCAACAGCAGCTTATTGTCAAAGTTGACAACGGGCTTTTGGGGCTGTGTTCATAACAAGTGTCTTATGCTGGTTAATCTGAACCAAACGGTCGAAAGCTCAATACGAGTTTTTGGCCGTTTTTATTTGGAAAGGGGGTATATTATGCCGGAACAGTGAGAGGTGATAACTGAAGGGAATAACAGGAAATAACGGAAAACAACAGAAAATAACAGAAAGGAACAGAATAATATGATATGTAAGCGCTTAACTTCAAATGAACGACCCACATTCCCTAAGAGGGCAATTATTACGGCAGGTATGCCTTATGGAAATAAAAATTTACATTTCGGGCATGTGGGGGGTATGTTTATACATGCAGATATTTTTGCCCGATTTTTAAGAGATCGAATCGGAAAAGATAATGTTATCTTTCTTTCAGGAACAGATTGTTATGGTTCTCCCATTATGGAAAGCTATCGCAAGCTGCAGGAGGCAGAGTACGAAGGTACTTTGGAAGATTATGTCCGCGTTAATCATGAGAATCAGAAAAAAACACTGGAAAACTATGGTATCAGCTTAAATTTCTTTGGAGCATCGGCGCTGGGAGAAGCAGGTTCAATTCACAGGCAGGTATCAGCGAAGATATTTCACACTTTATACAAAAATGGATATATTAAAAAAATGTCCATGCCTCAGTTTTATGATGAAGAAAAAAAGATGTTTTTAAACGGAAGGCAAGTAACAGGGAAATGTCCGATACCAGGATGCACTTCGGAGAATGCGTATGCCGATGAGTGTTCATTGGGACATCAGTTTTTGCCTTCGGAACTTATCAATCCTGTCAGCTGCTTATCAAATAAAAAACCTGTTCTCAGAGAGGTGGAAAACTGGTATTTCGATTTGGAATATTGTATCCATACAGTAAAGGAATATAACAATTTCTTGCGAAAGAATACAAATACGCGTAAGTATCAGTTAGAAACCGTAGAAGAATTTTTGAAAAAGCCGTTCATATATGTACCAAAAAAGTATATCGTTGATCTGGCAGATCTGGCAGATAAGCTGCCCCCTCATAAATTAACCGATGAGGAAAAGAAACCGTCTGTTGTATTTGAATTTGAAAATCTGGATGATCGTGACAAAGCTAAAAATGTATTGGAAGCCAGCAACATTCATTATACTTCCGGAAAGACACTGGTTCCCTTTCGGCTGTCCGGTAATGTAGAATGGGGGATACCATTCCCGGAATGTGAAGGATTAAAAGACCTCACCTTTTGGGTATGGCCTGAATCGCTATGGGCGCCGATTTCCTTTACCTTAGCATATTTGAAAGAGCAGGGAAAAGAGGACGACTTATCCAGGTGGTGGTATGATGAGGAATCTAAAGTTTATCAGTTTATTGGAGAAGATAATATTTATTTCTATGCCATCGCTCAGACGGGGTTATTTACAGGATTACAGGTTCCCAAAGGGGAAGCAGCGGATGTGGAGAAAGTACACTTATCTCACATCATAGCTAATCGACATTTATTGTATATGGATACAAAAGCCAGCAGCAGTTCCGAATTGAAGCCTCCTATGGCAGATGAATTGCTTAATTATTACACCAAGGATCAGCTGCGAATGCATTTTATGAGTTTGGGTCTGTCTTCCAAAAGCGTAGGCTTTAAACCGCAGGTATTTATGAAAGAGGAAGACAGGGTTGGCGTAGATATGGTTCTGAAAGATGGTAATTTAATAACCAATGTGTATAACCGACTAATCCGAACCTGCTTCTACGCTATTCAGAATAATTGTGACGGAAAAATTCCTGAGGGCGATGTGAGTGAACAAATAAGACTTATGGCAGAGAAAGCTGTTCTTGATTATGAGCGTTATATGTATAACCATGAGTTTCATCGTATCTCTTATGTTTTAGATGACTTTATCCGGGGGGTAAACAAGCATTGGGTAAACAATGTAAAGATTGCAGATGCCGCGGACAATGCGGAATTCAGAAAACAACTTGTTATTGATTGTTTTTATGCTTGTAAGGTTATGGCAATATTAATTCATCCAATTGCACCGGAAGGATGTGAAATGTTCAGGGAATATCTAAATCTGGGAGAAGAATTGTGGGATTGGAGTAATATATTTGAGCCGGTTTCCTTTTATATTGCAGACGTGGAGAGTCATAAATTAAAGTATCTGGAACCGAGAGTAGATTTCTTTAAAAAGCATGACTGCCAACTGGCGGAAATGTAAGCAATCTTGGAGCGGAGACTTTGGATTGACGAAACAGGCTGAAAGGACTGCAGGTCTCATGTTTGACAGCAAGTAGGGAAAATGTTACAATTATAGTCACTTGGGGAACGGCTGGGAGCACGGATGCGCAAATAATACTAAAAACGGTAAAGGGGGGGCACTTTTTGGTTTTGCATATAATGATTAAAAATTTCGGTAAGATTGAATCAGCGGATATAGCACTTCATGATCTGGTGGTTTTTGTGGGAAATAATAACAGCGGGAAAACCATGGTTATGCAGTTGATTTACGGCATTCGGGAAAAATTGAGTAGCTTTCCCGTTACCGATTTAAGGGTAAAGAAGTCTGACCTGAATGGCCAGTGTTTACTCCGCTGTGACCAGGACTGGTTCAGAGAAATGGAAACATGTATTAACGAGTATTTAGCCGTGCATAAGTCCCAGATCATCGAAAGTATATTTGGTACTTTGATTTCTGCGGAAGAGATAAAGATAGCATTGGAAGCGGTTGAATCCGAATATTTTGTGAGCAGCGTTTCTGCGTATCGGAATAGAGAGGCAGGAGGGCAAAAGACAGAATTTAATATAGACACCCGCCGATATGTGCATGGAGAAAATGTAAAGTCTTATAATTGCCGGATTTCGGAGTGGAATGGCCTGGAAGATGGGACGCAAATGGCTTTGCAGGCCGTTTGGAGTATTATTTTGTCCGGAAAAATTGCTGCGGCTGCGGGACAGATCTTCCTGCCCGCAGCCCGCTCAGGGCTGCAGTTGCTGTACAGGCAATATTTTGCCGGAGGAGCGGAGGGCAGCTTCGTGGCGCCGATAAAAGATTTTCTGCGTTTTCTCCAGCTTTATGCCGAAGAAAGGCAGCCAGAGGAGGGGCGGAAGGGGCTGCTGGAATTTGGGGAAGAGCATCTTCTGCAGGGAAAAGTGACGCAGATAGGCGATGAGACCTTTTATGTAGACAGACAGGTGGGCAGGCCGGTTTCGCTGCATATCGCGTCTTCCATGATTCATGAATTGACCCCCTTTATTAAGGTTTTGAGCGCGGCTAGGAAGATTGACTGGCTTTATTGCGATGAGGTGGAAAACAGTCTTCACCCGCTGCTGCAGAGAGAGATGGCACGCTGGCTGATCCGCATGGTAAACGCCGGAATGCATGTCATCGTAAGTTCCCACAGCGATACCATGGCAAGCCGGTTAAATAATTTATTCATGCTGACATATATGAACGGAAAAAAGGCCAATTTTGAATTGTTGTCGGAACTGGATCTGAAAGAGGCGGACTTGCTGCATTCTGACCGAAGAGCGCATATATATGAATTCCGCAGCGGGAAGCAGGGGAAAACGGCGGTTGAGAAATTGGAATTTATAAGTCATCCCTTGATGGGATACGATTTTCAGCTTTTCGGAAGCAATCTGGATAAACTGTATGATGAGGCAGATAAAATCACGAGGTAAGAAGCGGTGATAAGAGCGATAAAACTGAAAGAGTCAGGTACTCCCCACAGGACAGAACTGTATGAGGTGGCGGAATCCCGGGATATTACGACGGAAGAAAAGTATGAAGATGGCAGCCTGGATCAGGTGGTTCTGCAATATTGTATAAAGGAAGAGGAAGTTGGGTATTATGCACAGGAGTATCGGCCTGCCGATGTTCCCAAGGATGGGGCTAAGGTAATTGATATTACGGCAGTATTGCTGAATCATGGGGAAAAATATATTAGATGGCATCTCTATGATATGAAGAGAACACTGGCGGGACACGATACAGTCACAAAACTTTACAATCAGTGGAACTGGGGACTGCGGTATCTGCGTAAAAATATCCTGTTTCAGATGTCAGAGTATTCAGTAATACCGAATTTGGGCGTGATCACAAGATCTTACGACGAAGAAAGAATGAAACGCCTTCGGGATGACTGCCGGAAAAATTGTAATGAAATAGAAAATCCTTCGAAACCCATGACCCTGCCCCAGCGGAAAAAGCGGACGGACATCGGAAAATACAGAGCAGGACTCCGTGCGGCCCAAGCCATTCTGGATAAAACTTTTCAGGCGGAGGATGCGGCTGATACATATGAAATCCAAATACGGCTGTTGGGTCAGGAAAGTAATGAGGTTTATCAAATGAGATTTCCAGTATAAGAGAGGTATGGTATGCGTGATTATTTAAGTGTAAAATTTGAACAATTTATGGAAGATTTTAATTTAATGGAGGACTCCAAGGAAACAAATTGGAGAAGATTTGTCAATTACCAGTTCTTCTCTCAGTTTCAGCCGGGGCGTCTCGATACGGATGCCGATTTGCTGGATCAGATCTGCGTGGAATCTTCGGAGTTTTCGGAGGTGCACGGAGTTCTTTTTTTGCTGAATGATCAGATTCTTACCGATCCTCAGGACATAGATGATATATTGCAGAGAGACACGAAAGGGCTGTTTGAACTGTACTTTCTGACCACGAGCCATACGGGAAACTTTGTCCAACAGTTGGAAAAACTTTTTGAGGATCTGGATGTGACAGAGAATGGGGAGGGATGGCTGGATATTCTGCGCTATGCAATGTCAAAGAATATTATGTTGAGGTGGAAGGGTGATCCAAGGCTGAGCGTTGTGTCATATGACGGAGAGGGGCGGGAGATCGCTTGGAATTTCAGCGATAAATTCAAGAACTGGTTCTCAGAGATTGATCCTATCAAAATAGACAAAAAGAGACTGCAGGACATTGTTAATTCCAATGAAAACAGCTATCAGGGAGAGATAGAGTGTAAAGCATTGCTTCCCATAGTAGGTGAAAAGGAGGAATTGGGCAATGCGTTTGTCACATGCATGTCAGCCCGTGTATTGATAGAATTGATAACAACTTCCGACGGATTGCTCAGGCGAAATATGTTTGACGATAATGTGAGAGATTCCCAGGGACATTCGGCGGTTAATCTGGAAATTCTGTCAACGCTGAAAGAACATCCGGATCGATTTGTGCTGTATAACAATGGAATAACCATTGTCTGCCAGGATGTCCAACAGAAGAACGGAAAATATATATTGGAAAATCCGCAGATTGTAAACGGCTGTCAGACCTGCAATATGATCTATCAGTCCTATCAAAGCAATGTGAATCTTGACGGCGTCCAGATTATTGCCAAGATCGTGGGATCCCATAAGGAGGATGTGACGCAGGGGATTATCAGAGGCGCGAACCGGCAGAATATTGTATATGAGGAAGCCTTTGAAACCATAAGAACATTTCACAAAAATCTGGAAAAGTATTTTGAAAATAATCAGGTAAATGGCTTTCAAAAAATATACTATGAGAGACGTTCCCGGCAATATGCGGACAATCTGCAGATTAAGCCTCAGCAGAAAATAAGTTTTTGCGGCTTGATCCGAAGTATGGTCACATTGTTTGTAAATCGTGTGGAGGATAGTCACAGACATGAATATCCCTTGTTAAAGAAATATAAGGACAACCTGTTCATTGACACCCATTCCTGTCAGCCATATTATCTGGCAGCTTTTCTGTACCTGAACGTAGATCGGCTTTTCCGGGACAAAAAACTGCCTAAAGAACTGAGCAATTTTAAAATGCACATTCTGCTGTTAATAAAAGAAATGAAAGGCGGGCATTCGCCGGATCTGGCCTCCGATGAGATTGATCCGTACTGTGACCGGTTGTTGAAGTCTCTGGAGAACGGCAAAATGTTGCAAAGCGCCCAGGAAGCCTGCAAAAAATTTGAGGAAATAAGGACGAAATGGATTAAATTAAAAGGAAATCAATATAGATTCGGCATTAAAGACAGCGCAGAATTCCGTAGTTTCCTTATGAAAGAAATTTATGGGGATTTGGAGGAACATACAGCCGAAAAGCTGTATACCGGATATGTGGCCAAAGTAGACCTGGATATACACAATACCCTATATGGATTTATTGAGCATGAGCCTAAAAATGTATTCTTCCATGAATTTGACAATCCGGGTATTGATCGGTCTTACATTGGAAAAAAAGTCAGCTACAAAATAGTTCTTGACGGCGGCCAGGAGAGGGCAATAGATGTGCGGCTCATTTAAACAGGAGCATTGATCCAGCGTGCGGACCGGCGCAGGCCGTCAATGGTTTTGGTCTCCAAAACGATCCGGGAGTCTGTCCGGGAAGCCAGACGCAGATATTTTTGTAAATCAATTTCTCCCGTTCCCAGGGGGAGATGGTCTTTTCCGGGCAGCGCATCGTGGAAATGGAAGTGGCAGAGCCTGTCGCGATGTTCCAGGATCAGGGCTTCATCCCTGCCCCCGATACAGTGATTGTGGCCGATATCAAAGGTCAGGCCAAACACCGGGCTCTCCAGCAGAATGGCCAGGGCCTGCCGCTGGAAAGCCGTGTATCCGCTGCTGTTTTCCACACAGATTCTGACATCCCCTGTTCCCACCATTTTTTCGCATTTGTCCCGAAAGAGGCGAATGCTGCGCAGATATTGTTGGAGATATTCCTCAAACAAGTATACTCTCCTGTGAGGCAGCGTAAAGTAGACGCCCTGGGACAGGTGCATGTTCAGCACCGGGATATGCAGTTTTCCGGCCAAGATGATGGTTTCCTGCACCGTATGAAGATAGGCTTCGGCCACAAGGGGGTTGAAATCGCTGACATTCAGATTCTCGTCCAGATGGATGGTGTAATAGATACCATATTTTTCAGAGAGTTTTGCCAATCGGCTTTCTTCCAAGCTGCCTGTCTGGAACTGGGGCATGTTCATGTTCAGTTCCACAAACTGCAGCCCCAGTTCCGCGCACAGCGCGGCACAGTCTTCTACTTCAGGCAATTCAATCAGGGTCGGCATTCCCAGGTCCATTGTCTATTCTCCCTATTTGTATTGGCTGTAAAAGCACTTTATCGGAAACTCTTGACCCAGTTCAGCAGAGAGTCAGGGTATACATTGTCGGTGACATCCCGGCGCATCTGGTCGGTGACAGGGCCGTTTTTACTCATTATGGCCAGAATGGCCTCCTGGAGTCCGGCGATCCGGCCTTTCTCAAAGGCCTCCTCCAAGGCGGCCCGGGTGGCAGCGGAATCGCTGGAGGAAGCGTCTGCCTCGGCGTCGGGAGCCGCACCACCTACGGAAGCGTCTGCCTCGGCCTCAGGATCCGCATCGTAAACGGAAGCGCCAGTCTCGGCATCGGGAGCCGCATCACCTACGGAAGCGTCTGCCTCGGCGTCGGGAGCCGCATCACCTACGGAAGCGTCAGTCTCGGCATCGGGAGCCGCATCACCTACGGAAGTGTTTGTCTCAGCATCAGAAGCCACTGCATCGTAAACGGAAGTGTTTGCCTTAGCATCAGAAGCCGCTGCATCACCCACGGAAGCGTCAGTCTCAGCATCAGAAGCCGCATTGTTTATGGCGGGCGTCTCCTCCCCATGTCCCAGAGGCAGCCAGATTTCTCCGGAGCACCCGGGAAGAGTCACTGTGATATTGCCGTTATCTGCCGCTGCCCGCATCCCGGACAGAGCCCCCACATAGGCGGCATGGCTGCCTGCGGGCAGGGTCAGGGAAGCGCTGTTCTCGTCGTTATTTACCGTCACCAGCACGGTCTCTTCTCCGGCTGTGCGGGAGAAGGCATACTGACGATTGGTCAGCGTCAGTTCACGGTAATCTCCATAGGACAGGGCTCCAGTCTGTCTCCGCACTTTGCCCAGGGCGGCGATGAGCCGGGTCATCGGATTGTCCGTGACGGCGTTGGCATAGTCCTCATACCGCAGAGCGGGACGCAGGGAGGCATCGGAGAACTTTTCTTTTTTTCCCTCAATGCCAAACTCGGAGCCGTAATAGATGGAGGGCACGCCGGGCAGGGTGTACAGCAGCACATGTACCGGGGTGAAGTGCGCCTTGTTGTTTAACTTGGTGTAGATGCGCTCCACATCATGGTTGTCTACAAAGTTGTACAGTTTCAGCCCGTCGGGGCGGTTGCCTCCCATGCCATAGAGGCGCTTTACCGTGTGGGCGATCTCAAAGTAGTTGTGATCATTATGGCCTGAGTACAGAGCCTTGTGCAGATGATAATTGGTCACGGAATGCAGCGTGCCCTCGTTGACCCAACGGGTGTAGTCTCCGTGGATTACTTCGCCCATAAGCCAGAACTGGGGCTTTACTTCGCCTGCCACATGCCGCAGCGCTTTCATGAAGTCAAAATCCAGTACATCGGCAGCGTCCAGGCGTATGCCGTCAATGTCAAACTCGCTGACCCAAAAGCGGATCACGTCACAGATATAGTCCCGAACCGCAGGATTGCGCTGGTTCAGTTTCGCCAGCAGATTATAGCCCCCCCAGTTGTCGTAGGAGAATCCATCGTTGTATTCATTGTTCCCCCAGAAATTTACATTGCAGTACCAGTCTCTGTAGGGAGAGTTTTCACGATTGCGCCGGATATCCTGGAAGGCGAAAAAGTCTCTGCCGGTGTGGTTGAACACGCCGTCCAGGATTACCCGGATGCCGGCGTCATGGCATTTAGCCACAAAATTTTTCAAATCTTCGTTGTCTCCCAGGCGGCTGTCCAGTTTTTTGTAATCCGTGGTCTCATAGCCATGCCCTACGGACTCAAACAAAGGCCCGATGTACAGGGCGTTTACCCCCAGCCGCTGCAAATGCCCGATCCAGGGGTGCAGGGCGGGCAGCCGATGAACCGGCTCTCCGTAAGAGTTTTCTCTGGGAGCATCCAACATCCCCAGGGGATATATGTGATAAAAAACTGCCTCGTCATACCATGCCATTTCTTTGCCCTCTCTTTACTTGAAGTTTTCGTTTCTTCTTTCCTTTTTAACATGGAATACCATAGACTATGGCTTCCCGTTTGGACGGCGGAGAGTTATCCTTGCCGGTGTTAGAAATATGAAAACGCTTTCCGAAAAAGTATAGCACAAAATCCATGGGAGAACAAGGAAAACGTGCGTCCTGCCAACAGTTCCATGCGTTTTTTCTAAAAACTTCTTGCGCGGATGAAAGGAATATGTTATATTGAGTGTATTAAGAGACTTAATACACTTGAAAGGAGCGCAATCCCATGATTCTGCTGGACTACCGGGACAAACGCCCTATTTATGAACAGATGGTGGAGAAGCTGGAGCGGCTGATTGTCAGCGGCGGGCTGGAGCAGGGCAGTAAGATGCCCAGCGTCCGAAGCCTGGCCGTGGAACTGGCGGTCAATCCCAACACAGTGCAGCGGGCTTATACCCTGCTGGAACAGGAGGGATATCTGTATACTATTACCGGACGGGGCAGTTTTGTGGCGCCGGAGCGGGAATGGCGGGACGGGCAGCGCCGCCGGGTGTTGGCGGCGTGGGTGGCTATGACCCGCAGGGCCCGGGATGCGGGGCTTACGCACGAGATTCTGGGGGAGCATCTGACCCAGGTATACAGTCAGGCCAGGGAAGAAGAGAATACCCCCCCGGGCGGAGAAGTGCCCGGCAACGGGAAGGAAGCACCCCCGGGCGGAGAAGCGCCCGACAACGGGAAGGAAGCACCCCCGGGCGGAGAAGTACCCGGCAATGAGAAGGAAGCACCCCCGGGCGGAGAAGCGCCTGGCAGCAGAAAGAAAGTACCCGGCAGTGCGGAAGGAGGCAATTATGATAGAAGTGACCGATTTACAGAAAAGCTTTGAGGATATCAAAGCGATAGATCAGATCACGGCCCGGATTGAGGAGGGGCATGTATTTGGACTGATCGGAACCAACGGGGCGGGCAAATCCACCTTTCTGCGGCTGCTCTGCGGCGTGCTGAAAGCCGACAGGGGACAGGTGCTGGTGGACGGGGCGAAAGTATATGACAATCCCCGTGTGAAAGCAAAATTTTTCTATATTTCCGATGAGATGTTCTTTTTCAAAAACGGCACTCCCCGGGACATGGCCCGGCTGTACGAAACCTACTACCCATCCTTCGACCGGAAGCGGTTCGAGGAAATGCTGGTGAAATTCGGCCTGGACGCAGGGCGCAGGGTCGACACCTTTTCCAAGGGAATGAAGAAGCAGCTGGCGGTGCTCTGCGGTATCTGCGCGGGCGTTAAGTATCTCCTCTGCGACGAGACCTTTGACGGGCTGGATCCGGTGATGCGGCAGGCGGTGAAAGCCCTGTTTGCCCGGGAGATGGAAGAGAGGGGGCTGACTCCTATTATTGCTTCCCACAATCTCCGGGAACTGGAGGATATCTGCGAGTATGTGGGACTGCTGCACAGGGGAGGGATACTTTTTGCAAGAGATCTGGATGATATGAAGCTGAATCTGCACAAGGTACAATGTGTGGTTAAGACGCAAGCCACCCTGGAACATATCCGAAAGAACCTGGAGGTGGTGACCATGGATCAGAGAGGGACGCTGTATACCTTTACCATAAGGGGCACCCGGGAAGTACTGGTGGAGTATATGGAACTGCTGAATCCTGTTTTTTATGAATTGCTTCCTCTTTCTCTGGAGGAAATCTTTATCAGTGAGACGGAGGTAAACGGATATGACATCAAAGCACTTATTTCTTAAGGGAATGAAGGAAGATTTGCGGCACAAAGTCTGGATGCTGGCGCTGTCTCTGCTGGGGAACTTTCTGGCCATGCCTGTGTTGTGGCTGCTGAATTACAGCGATGTGGCCTTTGCGGATGTCCGAATGCTGACATCCGAAATGACCGCCCGACAGCAGGCCGAAGCCATCGCCCAGTCCACGGAAAGGATGATAAATTTTTTTGGAAAAGGGCTGGTAATTACTGCCAGTATAATCGCTGTTTTGGGGGCCGTGGTGGTGGGACTGGAGTGCTTTCACTATTTGCAGCAGAAATCCATGGTGGATACCTATCACAGTCTGCCCGTGGGCAAGACGCAGTTATTTGGGATCAAATATATAAACGGCCTGTTGATCTGGCTGGTTCCCTATCTGCTCTGTACGGTTCTGACTCTGGCATTTGCCGGGATTCTGCTGGCCAGGGTGGGAGGCAGTGGAGGAATTCCCGGGCTGATACTGGAGGCAGCCAAAAATACAGCGGTGCTTGTGGTTATATTTCTGTTGATCTACCATCTGCTGCTGTTGGCCACCATGCTCACGGGCAACATGCTGAATACTTTGGCGGTGGCTTCTATCCTGGGCTGCGGCGTGATCGCCGCCTATGGGCTGACACTGGGTTTTACGACCACTTTTTTCCACACCCATTACGCAGAAATGAAAGGGCTGGCTTTGGCCAGCTATGGTTCGCCGCTGGCGGCTCCTTTTGTGCTGCTGGGTTCTTATTTAGACAATGATTTTCAAGTAGGGAACGGTTTCCCGGCCATTTTGCCCAAATGTCTGGCCATGGCTCTGACCCTGGGGGCGCTGGCATGGCTGGCCTATCTCAGAAGGCCCTCCGAGCGGGCAGGAAGGGGTCTTACTTTATGGTGGGTGGCAGGGCCGCTTCGCTTTTTTGTCAGTGTCCTGGGCGGTATGAGCGGCTGGGTTTTTATGTATTACCTGATGAGAGACAGCAACGGACGCACGGTCTGGAGTCTTTTTGGAGCCTTGCTGGGGGGCATACTGTGCTATGGTGTTTCGGATGTGGTGTTTTCTATGGACTTCAAGGCATTTTTTCGGCATAAATGGGGCATGGGCATGGCCATGGGGGCCGCATTGATGGTTTGCGTTGGATTCCAGGGAGACTGGATGGGATATGACCGCTATCTGCCGGATCAGGGACAGATTCTGTCGGCTTCCATTGCATGCCGCTCTTATGGCAATTACAGCTTGGAACAGATGCTGTACGGGATGGAATTTACGGATGCGGCCCGGATTTACGACTTTCTGGAGAGAGGCGTGGAGAATGCCCAGGGCCGCACACACAGACCTGAAGATATGTGGGTGGAGGAGGCTTACAGCGGAGAACGGTATGACTGGGACAATTTTGCGGTACGGGTGGTGCTGGACAATGGGGACAGTTATACCCGCAGATACTCTTATTATGAGTGGGACGCGGATGTGGTGCTTCCTCTGCTGTGCAGTAAGGAATATGCATCTGCCTCTTATTATCTGAAGGGGCAGATGACGGACAATTGTACCAGTATGCGGTTCTGCTGGGAGATAAACGGGCAGAGTGAGACGGAGACTGACAGGAGAGAATTGATTCGGGAGGTGGCGGAGGCATACAACCAGGATCTGATGGAAAATCCCCAGGCAGTCATATTGGGGGAGGGCCGGTTGCTGGGGCAGATTGCCATGAGGATGCAGGAGGGAAGAATACGGTATCTGTATATAATGGACCATATGTCCCACACTCTGGAAGTGTTGGAAGAAAGCGGCATCCTGACCGACAGCCTGCCTTTTCGGACAGAGGATGTGAAGATCCTCACCTTTAATATATTGGCCAGTAAGTACTGGTACAGGGGAGACAGTCATATCAGCCCGGCGGAGCGGTGTATAAGAAGTTATTTCGGGGTATATCCGGAGAGCCTGCCGGATCTGCCGACGGCGGAGGCAGCGCAGAACGAGGCGGAAGGAGGGAGCACGCAGTTTACACAGGTGCCTTCGGTTTACAGTTTTTCCATTACCGATCCGGAGGAGATCGCGGAGCTGCTGCCCTTGATTCAGTTCAGTAATATGAGTTCCGGAGGCGTGTTCACGGGAGAGTTTGTGACGGATATATGTATAGGAGATGCTCGGGGCACGGAGTGGAACGTCTGTATGCGCAGCGGCATAATGCCGGAGAAGTATATCAGAAGATTTTTGGAGTATGTGGAATAAAAAATGTAGAATAAAATATTAATTCTGAAATTGCAATTTCCCCCGGGGCTGTGTATAATAAGATTAAAGAGACAGAGGTGAAGGCGGGCAGGGGACTGATTTGCGGAACGGGCAGAGCATATAAAGATGTTCTGCCTTACTTGTATAGGGAAGGGATTTCTCTTACAGAGGGGAAGGACGTAAGGGGGAGGGAGTATGGCAAAGGACACGCGTTTGATCAATATATATCTTAAGATACACCATAAAAGAACATTGACCATGGACGACCTGGGCTATTTGGCTGCGTATGACCCGGAGTGCTTTGAGAAAACCTGTAAAAACGTTATTTATAAGGTTCCTGAAATAAAGTCCATTATGGAACCGGAGGCCGCGGCCCCCCAAAAGGAGGAATCCGAACAGGAGTCCTTTGAATGGCAGAGTATAGAGACCCTTCTGAAGAATTTGCAGCGCCTGGAAATAAATGATTTTCCGGTGGAGAATATGGATGCGGACAAAGTAAAAAGTCTGCTGGGAAATCTGTATATGGAGCTGCTGTTTCCTCATAATGATCAGTACACCTTTGTCAATATGGCGGACAACGGACACATTTCCTTGTTTGACAAGAAGGCATAAACGGAGGCCGGGATTATAAATTGCCCCTGTTGGTGGAGGAGAAAGCATGAGAGAAATGAACGAACAAAAATATTCCCGCAATATGGCGCTGAGCCTGCTGGCGGGCATTGCACTGGGAGCGGTGATTACGCTGGCGCTGTTGTGGGCACTGGGCTATTTCCCCGGCAAGGGGCAGGGGGATACCCAGGAAACGGAGAGCAGTCCTATGGCTGCTGCCGGGGAAGCTGCCCAACTGCCTGATTTTGGGGAAACTGCTTCAGTGGAATCTTCGGAGTCTCAGAATGGGAAGGACGGTTCCCAGGATAAGCCGGGCCAGGGCAGCGGCGTTTCCGAAAGCGCTCAGGATAAGCCGGGCCAGGGCAGCGGCGTTTCCGAAAGCGCTCAGGATAAGCCGGGCCAGGGCAGCGGCGCTTCCGAAAGCGCTCAGGACAAGCCGGAACAGGGCAGCGGTGCTTCCGAAAGCGCTCAGGACAAACCGAGGCTGGAGGAGGCTTCTTCATCAGTCAGCCTGGACTTTCGGTTAAACGGCGGCTGGGATGGGGAGGAGGGCCATTACTGCCAGTACTTGGTCTCCATCATAAATGATTCCGGCAGTAAGATTACGGACTGGAAGATTACGGTGCCCGGCTTTGAGGGCTGCAGGGTGGATTCTTACTGGTGCTGTGAACTGGAGACGGAAGGAGAAAACCTGATCGTCACGCCTGCGGACTTTAATCAGGAAATCTGGGAGAACAGCAGAGTGGAGGGGATCGGTATTACCGTGGTGACGGAGAAGGAACGGGAACTGACAGAGGCGGTTCTGGAGGCGGAGACGACGGAGGGGAAGATCACCGCTGCTCTGGGGGATGCGCTTTCGCCCCGGTCTGATTCTTCTGACGTACAGGACGGGAATGCTCCGGCGGCAAGTAGCGGAAACGGGCAGACACCGGGACAGGAGACCGGACAAAGGCCCAATCAGGGGGCACAGAGTCAGGGAATGTCAAATGAGGGAGTATCGAATCAGGGAGCCAAAGGCCCGGAGATTCGGACGGGGGATGAACTGGGCGGATTTGTGGTGACGGAGGGTACGCCGGTGGGGGATCACGGGCGGCTGCGGGTGGAGAACGGCAGTCTGGTGGATCAGTACGGGGAAGCCTACCAGATGCACGGCGTCAGTACCCATGGCCTGGCCTGGTTTCCGGAATATGTGTCGGAGGAGACTTTTCGCACGTTTCGCAGCGACTGGGACGCGGATCTGATGCGTCTGGCCATGTATAGTGATGAATATGGTGGATATAGTAATGGGGGAGACAAGAAGGAACTGAAACAACTCATAGACAGGGGAGTGGAGTACGCTTCCGGCCAGGGCATGTACGTGATCATAGACTGGCATGTGCTGGGGGAGGGAAATCCCAATATCCACAAAGAGGACGCCATTGACTTCTTTGATGAAATGTCTGAAAAATATGGGGACCAGGGCAATGTGATCTACGAGATCTGCAATGAACCCAATGGCGGCGTGTCCTGGAAGGATGTGAAAAAATACGCGGAAGAGGTGATCCCGGTGATCCGGGCCAACGATCCCTACGGCATCATTCTGGTGGGTACGCCCCAGTGGAGCCAGCTGATCGGGGATGCCGCTGCCGACCCCATAGAGGGTTATGACAACATTATGTATACTCTGCATTTCTATGCGGCTACTCACAAGGAGGACCTGCGGGGGAATCTGGAGAAGGCGCTGAAGGACGGTCTGCCGGTGTTTGTCAGTGAGTGCAGCATCTGTGACGCCTCCGGCAACGGAAGCATTGATGAGAAGTCGGCCCAGGCGTGGGTGGACCTGCTGGACCAATACAGCGTGAGTTATGTGGCCTGGGCTGCCAGCAACAAAAACGAGACGGCGGCGCTGATCAGCAGCGGATGCGGTAAACTCAGTGACTGGAGCGATCAGGAGTTGTCCGATACGGGCAGATGGTTTAAGGCACAGTTTACAAAATAGTTTTAAAAACTACATGAAAAAATATCCGCACTACAAAATGTTACATACCTATTGCAAAAAGAAAGTATTCATGTTAGACTACTTATGAGCAATAGCCATGCCAATATTTTCCGGGTTTGTCAGCATACGGGCAGGAGGAGTTCGGATGGAATACGGGCAGAACACCCGGGCATGGAATGCACAGTATGTAGAGTTGAGGAAGGATTTTTTTCTATGAGTAAGTTATTTCATATCATAACGGACGGTTCCTGTGATCTGCCCCCTGAGTGGGCGGAGCAGAAGGGATTTTCGGTGGTCCCTTTTTACGTATCCTTTGACGATGAGCATTACTGCAAGGAGATTGAGGACATCGGCATCCGGGACTTTTACCAGCAGATGGTGGACCGCAAAGGGGTATATCCCAAGTCTTCCATGCCTTCGACCCAGGATTATGTAGATGCCTTTATGCCCTGGGTGGAGCAGGACATGCCCATAATCTGCATCTGCATCACCACAAAATTCAGCGGCTCCATGCAGTCGGCCATGAACGCTCTGCAGATCATTCGTGAAGAGAGGCCCCAGGCCCGTATACAGATCATTGATTCCACCGTGAATACGGTGCTGCAGGGGATACTGGTACTGGAGGTGGTCAAGTGCCAGGAGAGCGGTATGACTTACGAGGAGACCATCCGCAAGATCGAAGAAATCAAAAGCACAGGCAGGATTTTTTTCACTGTGGGAGATATGGAATACCTGGCCCATGGCGGGCGTATCGGCAAGGTGAGCAGCGTGGCAGGAAGCCTGCTGGGGATCAAACCGGTGATCACATTGAAGCAGGGAGAGATATTCCCCAGCGGCATCGGTCGCAGCAGACGCAAGAATCTGGACAAAACCATTTCCCTGCTGCAGGCTTATCTGGCGGAAAGCGGAGAGGATGTGAGCCAATTCAGCATAGCAGTGGGATACGGGTATGACTATCAGGAAGCGGTGGAGTACCGCCGCCTGGTGTCCCAGGCCCTGGGAGGCAGGCTGAAGGAGGAGGACATTCTGCTCCTGCAGATCGGCGCCACCATATCGGTACACACAGGTCCCTATCCTTTGGGGCTTGGCATTATCCGAAAAGCGGTGTAAAATGAATATGGACCTGACGGGCCCGACGCCTGTCAGGTCTTTTTGCAGATTCGGAACTTCAAACATGCGGAACCTTAAATAGGAGAGAGACAAATGATAGGTTTTCGTTATCCCAGGGAAGATGTGAAGAAAGCAGTCGGCATGGCCTGGCCTGCGGTATTGGAATCTTTTTTTACCGCTTTTGCGGGGCTGGTGGACTCTCTGATGGTCAGTTCCCTGGGCTCCTCGGCGGTGGCGGCGGTGGGACTGACTACCCAGCCCAAGATGGTGGGGCTGGCGCTTTTTTTTGCGGCCAATGTGTCCATATCCGCCCTGGTGGCCCGGCGCAAGGGAGAGGGGAATAAGGAGGGAGCCAATGGGATTCTGGCAACTTTCCTGGTATTCATCCTGGGGGCGGCGGCATTGATCAGCGTATTGGCGGTGGTCTTTGCGGATCCTGTTATCCGGTTGTGCGGTTCAGAAACAGATACCCATGGGGATGCGGTGCAGTATTTTCAGATCGTTATGGGGGGCATGATCTTTAACTGTGTGCAGATGGGAGTCAACGCCGCCCAGCGGGGGGCGGGCAACACCCGGATCACCATGCGCACCAACCTGGTCTCCAACACTATAAATATTCTTCTGAACTACCTGTTAATCCAGGGGCATATGGGCTTTCCTGCCCTGGGCATCCGGGGAGCGGCGCTGGCCACGGTATCCGGCACGGTGGTGGCCAGCTTTATGAGTCTGTGGTCCATTCGGAAAGAGGATAATTTTGTGAGTCTGGCTTATATCCTGAAGCAAAAGATCCGACCGGGGATGGAGGCCATGCGGCAGATCATCCATGTGGGGTACAGTGTGTTCGCGGAACAGCTTCTGATGCGGATCGGCTTTATGATGACCTCCCTGATGGCGGCCAGCCAGGGCACTTTCGCCATGGCCGCCCACCAGGTGGGGATGAATGTGATGAGCCTGTCCTTCTCTTTCGGGGACGGCCTGCAGGCCACGGCGGTGGCCCTGATCGGCTACAGTCTGGGGGCGGGAGATCCCCCCAAGGCCCGGGAGTACGGGGCGATCTGCCGGATGCTGGGAGGCTGTGTCTCCGTGGTGCTGGCGGTGGCCTATTTCTTCGGAGGGGGATGGCTTTATGGCCTGTTCTTTGAGGAGGCGGAGATCATAGCCGTCGGCGTACAGATCATGCGGATCATCATCTTTGTGGTATTGCTGCAGATCGCCCAGGTGATCTATATGGGATGCCTGCGGGGGGCGGGGGACACCCTGTATACCGCCATCGCCTCCACGATCAGCGTCACGGTGATCCGAACGGCAGGTTCCTGGTTTTTCGGGTATGTGCTGCACTGGGGCATCGCCGGAATCTGGATGGGCGTGGTGGCGGACCAGCTTTCCCGGTTTTTGTTTGCCTCCATCCGATTTAAGCGGGGGAAGTGGACGGAAATTAAAATATAGCCTTGTATGTTATGAGAAAATAACTTGTGCCATACTTGAAAATGTAGTACAATAAATATACTTTAACTCATGGCAAACAATTCAGAGAGGGTATCGCAGACAATGAGAGAACAAAAGAACAAGGTTTCATTTTTCCATTCCATCAAATTCAAGATTTTAATGCTGGTATTCGGCACCGTTTTTTCCAGCGTGGTAATCTGCATTGCCACTGCCGTGCCGCTGGCCCGCAGCAGTATGCTGGACCGCACGGAGAGTTATATGGAGGATCTGGTATATATCGCCGGGGAGAGTCTGGAGAGGGATGTGGCTGCTCTGGGGCATGACGAAGTAATGAATTCGGAAGCCCTGGAGAGGCATCTGGGAAATGTGAAGGTCAGAGGCATGAACAGCAGCTATGCTTATCTGGTATCCCGGGACGGCACGATGGTTTACCATCCCACTGCGGACAAGATCGGCCAGCCGGTGGAGAATGACGCCGTCAAACTGCTTATGGGGGAGATCAGCCGGGGAAACAGGCCGGAGACAGATGTAATCCGTTACAATTTCAATGGAGTGATCAAGTATGCCGCTTTCTATATCAGTCAGGATATGAATTATATCCTGGTGGTGACCGGGGATGAGAGCGAAATTCTGAGGGCGGTCAGGACTTTGACTGTAAACAGCTGCATCGGAGGGGTGATCGTGCTTTTCCTGTGCAATATTATAGGATTTATTGTGGCACTGAAGCTGGTGAAGCCCATCGAAAGGACCACGAAAGAAGCGGCCCGTCTGGCGGAACTGGACTTCACCCGGGATGAGACCAAGAAGCGCATCCTGCACAGGGAGCGCAGAGACGAGACCGGTGTGATGAATCATGCCATCTCCGTACTGCAGCAGGAACTGGCCATGGTGGCGGCCAATATCAACCAGCAGTGTGAGAAACTCAACACATCTGCCGGCCATATGGCCCAGAGCGTGGAGGAGACTTTGAATACGGTGGAGCAGGTGGAGAAAGCGGTGAACGAGATCGCGGACGGCGCCACCAGCCAGGCTCAGGAGACCCAGACCGCCACCGAGCAGATTATTGTCATGGGCAATCTGATCGAGCAGACGGACGCGGAAGTGGAGAGCCTGCGGGAGAATGCCCGTAAGATGCGTGATGCCGGAGAACAGGCTATGGAGATATTGGAGGCCCTGGGACAGGTGAACCAGCAGACCAAGGACGCCATTGCCGTGATCTCCAAGCAGACGGATGTGACCAATGAGTCTGCCTTGAAGATCAAGACAGCGGTGGATATTATCACGGATATCGCGGAGGAGACCAATCTGCTGTCACTGAATGCCTCCATCGAGGCGGCCCGGGCCGGAGAGCAGGGCCGTGGCTTCGCGGTGGTGGCCGGACAGATTCAGAAGCTGGCCGAGCAGTCCAACGAGTCTGCCCAGCAGATCACGGGCATCATTGAATTGCTGATCCAGGAGACCCAGCGCTCCGTAGAGACCATGACGAATGTGAGGGAAGTGATTGATAAGCAGGACGAGAATGTAACCCTGACGGAGAGGGCTTTCGGCGATGTGAAGGACGGCATTACGCATTCCATAGAGGGCATCCGGGCCGTATCCGGAAGGACCAAGGAGTTGGACGAGGCCAGAGTCAAGGTGGTGGACGTGGTGCAGAATCTGACGGCGATTGCCGAGGAAAATGCGGCAAGCACTGAGGAGACCTCCGCATCGGCCACAGAGATGAGCGCCATCATGGAGAGTATCGACAGCAATGCCAAGGATTTGAACCAGGTGGTGGAACAACTGCACGGTACCATTGCCAAGTTTAAGATTTAACGGGAATATACAGGCAGTAAAAGCAGGGCACTTGCGGGACAGAGCGTTTCCGCAGGTGCTTTTTTTGTGCCGTAAGCCCGTGGTACCATTAATTTACTGTGAAACAAAACCTTCAGGGTAGCTAAAAAAGCGCAGACTGCCCCTATCAAGTTTTAAAAGGTTCTTTTTGA
>ERZ808054.282-NODE-282-length-58625-cov-33.952671_pt1 | contig 58625 bp, 60 predicted proteins | sample MGYA00380201_ERZ808054 | MGnify/ENA primary metagenome ERZ808054 (study PRJEB31490, sample SAMN06133419) | mouse gut metagenome | isolation source: Z5_2 | host: mice | place: China: Chengdu | collected 2015-05 ... | reverse complement strand
ATTCGCTTCGCTCATAGCTTTTTGCTAAAGCATACGAGGGGAGCCCACCAGCAGAGCTGGTGGTTCTTTCTACCCAATATAAAAACAGCGGAGGTCAAGGCTTTTATACCTTGACCTCCGCTGTTCGTTTCGACATCAGAGCCACACCATCACGGCAAAACCGCCCTTAAAATAATAAGTGTTCGTCCAATGTCCATTTGGTGGAGGTGAGGGGAGTCGAACCCCTGTCCGAAAACAATTCCACGGGATTTTCTCCGGGCGCAGACGGTTATTGCGAGGGGCCGGACCCCTCCGTTCCCCTTCCGGCAGGCAAGCCGTCACGCCTGCAGGTCAGGTGAGAGTCATGATGCATGGCACGGTCAACTCTTTCCGTACGCACGTTCACCGCTAAACGACGCCCTTCTTAAGCCGCGGTACTCTTAAGTCGGACGGCCGCGCCTAATCAGGCAGCAGCAAGAACAGTGTTATTGTTGTTCTTTAATTTATAAAGGTGCCCATTATTAAGGTGGCTGGGCGCCACCGCCCGCTGATCCCGCTTCCTCATCCCCGTCGAAACCGGTACACCCCCGGATATATCCGCCCCAGGCGGCTTATGGGGCCGGTCCTTCGGCGGAAAACCACCGCCAAGGACCGCCCATAGGCCTACCCGCAAACGGAGCATATGGTCAGTTTACCATGTTATCCGTGAGAAAACAAGTTAATTTTCTGTAACAGGCGGTCACTTCTTCTCCGGCGCAGGATATTCCTCCCCCTGCGTATCCACCCGGATGGAGGCGATGACCTGGGCCTCCTTCGGCCGGTCGTTGCTCATGGAGCGGGACACCTTGGATATCTCCACCGCAGCCTCCACATTCTCCGTGATCTTCCCGAAAGCGGCATACTGGCCGTCCAGATGAGGCGCCTTGTCCACCATGATGAAGAACTGGCTCCCGGCGCTGTCGGGATGCATGGACCGGGCCATGGACAGCACGCCCAGGGTGTGCTTGATGTCGTTCTTCTCAAAGCCGTTGCCGGAGAACTCCCCCCGGATGGAGTAGCCGGGACCGCCCATGCCGTTGCCGTTGGGGCAGCCGCCCTGGATCATGAACCCTGGGATCACCCGGTGGAAGATCAGACCGTCATAATACCCGCTATTGGCCAGCGCAATAAAATTGTTCACCGTATTGGGCGCCTTCTCAGGGTACAGTTCCCCGGTCATCACCTGCCCATTTTCCAGCGTGACCGTCACAATTGGATTACTCATCGTACTTTTCTCCTCGTTTTTTACCGATTGTAAGACTTCATGGCCCGATCAATGTCCCGTTTGGCATCCCGCTTCGCCACGGAGTCCCGTTTATCATAGTTTTTCTTGCCTTTGCACACGCCCACCTCGATCTTCACCCGGGCGTTTTTAAAGTAGACGCTCAAGGGCACCAAGGCGTAGCCGTCCTGCTGGACCAGGACCTGGAGACGGTTGATCTCCCGCTTGTGCATCAGCAGGCGGCGGGGACGCTCCGGGTCGCGGTTGAAGATGTTCCCGTGCTCATATGGGCTCACGTGCATCCCGTGGAGATAGATCTCTCCATTCTTGGCAATGCAGTAGGAATCCTTCAGGTTGAGCGTGCCCGCGCGGATGGATTTTACCTCCGTGCCAAACAGCTCGATGCCCGCCTCATAGCGGTCCTCTACAAAGTAGTCGTGGTGGGCCTTCCTGTTCTGGGCGGCGATCTTGACGCCCTTTTTCTCCGCCACCGGCGCTCCCTCCTTCCCCTTCGGGACGCCGCCAGACCCCACGGACCACCGGTCCGCCCCTGACGGCTGTGTCTACTATACCATAGTTTTCCTGTCTCCGCAAGTCGTTTCTTGCCGGCGCGCAAAGAAGACGGTGCAATCTGCACCGTCTTCTCTACATTTCTTCTATTTCTACCCGCCTCAGGCGTATACGTCAAAACCGTACTGACTCGGTGCGGGCACGGCGGCCAACATGTCGTTGATCAGGGCCTGCGCCTGACTCTCCATGTTGTCCATCGATTTCTTCATGATCGCCGTGTCATAAGCGCTGGCGAATTGCATCTGGCTCATGCTCATGCTGGCGGCCGCAATGCTGTCCATCATGTTCGTGATCTCCTTTCCTTCCGTCTTTTATGACAGCGCGGGTCGCCCCGCACTAATCACCCGTAGTGACCTGGACCGGCGTGATCTGGCCTTCGCCAGTCTGTTTAAAGATCTGGCTCAGATCGCTGCTGAGGTAGAAGGTGCCCACCAGCACGTTGCTGGCCGTCTGCGCATCCTGGCGGTATACGCTGATCACGCGGCAGGAGATGTCGTCCACCATCACCCAGCCCTGCTGGGGGAAGACCATGTATTCCTTCATGTCGCTGCCCTCAAGCCCCAGCTCCTGAGGATCAAGGGAGGTGAAGTACTCCACCTGTCCCGCGATGTCGGTAGGCTTAGGCGCGGCCTCCGTCTGTTCACCCTCCGTCTCCTTGGGTACGACAGGGGGAAGGATGGACCCGTTGATATAGGCCACCTGCACCGCTACCGCATATTCCGACCAGCCCACGATGACCCGAAGGATACGCTTGCCGGCCTCCTCGTTTTCCGCGGCGGCCTTGCCAAGGATCACGGTGCCCCACAGGAGGTCCGTCTCCGGCGGCTCCGCCAGCTTATGGTTCTCGCCGTCCATCGGCACGAAGCCGTTTTCCTCCGTCTGCAGGAACTCGATGTACCGCGCAGCCAGGGCCGCAGGATCGCGCATCTGACGGTAGTGATAGGTATGGGCCACCGCCAGGCCCTCCGTAACAGCCCGGTCGGTGGGCGCGTCGATGGAGGCCAGGATGGCCTCCCCCTCCTCCAGGATGGTGTCCAGGGCGACCACGTCGTCCGCCTCACTCTCTCCCAGGGAATATATCTCCAGAGATAAATCCTTCTTCTTGCAGGCGGTGAGCAGGCACAGGGCCAGCAGGGCCAGCAGAAGGATCTTGCCTAGCTTCTTCATGAAAAACCTTCCTCGCTTCTATGACGGGTATCGCAATCCCATGCGACCAGTTCCGAGACCTCAGGGGCCCCGGCGGATCGTCACCTGGTCGTTGTTGCGCAGCTCTTGGGTAAAGGGACAGTCCGCGCCGTTCACCTGGAGCACCAGCGGCCCGTCCAGCTTCTCGAAGTCGATGCCGGACCGGTCCAGCAGATCCATCAGGTAGTAAGCGCTCCCATCCGTCTTCCCAGGCAGCACCAGGGCCTCGCCGTTCAGGTACAGAAAGAGAGGACGGCGGGGCGGTGGCGGGGCGTCCGCCGTCTTTACCGGCTCCGCCCACAGCTCCGGCTGAGGCACCGGTTCCTCCGGCTCGGGCTCCTCCGGCGGGACGGCGTTGACCGTGGAGATCACCTGGTCCCCGGAACGCAGGGGCGTATCCAGGGCCGCCGGGTGTCCGTTGATCAGCACGCCCCCGGCGTAGTCCGCGCCCAGCAGGTCCCCCGGCGTCCGCTCCGCGGAGGCCCCGGGTACTGCCGGCGTAAACTCGATGGAATCCCCGGCGTACACCAGCATGGAGGGCTTGGCGTCCTCCCCGTTGCACCGGAGGACGCAGGGCGTGGCGCTCTGCCCCCGGAAGGTCAGGCGCTGCCCGTCCACCGTCACGCTGAGGGTCCTGCCCGTGCGGCCCACCAGGTCGGAGGAGGTGTAGCCGTTCATCATCAGCAGGTCCAGCACCGTCAGGGCGCCGCTGCGGAAGAGCTTGGCGGGCTTGCCGTTAAGCATGATACGGTAGCTGTCGCTGATGAGCCCCAGCCCCGCCGAAACGGCGATGCCCAGGGGCGTGGCATACTCGGGATCGTTCAGCTCGTACTCCCGTGAGAACGCGCTGATGTCATAGTTGTTGCCCGCCAGGGCCACCCTGCGCTCATCCATGCCCAGCTCCTGGGCCACCAGCTCCCGCAGGCCCAGCAGCTTGCTGCCGCCGCCCGCCAGGAACATGGCGGAGGGGGACGCGCCGTTGAGCCCGGTCACCCGCTGGGCGATCTCCTGGGCCAGGGCCTTGGCCGCGCCCCGGAGGGTCTCCTGGATCTCCGTCCCGGCCACGGTCTGCTCCAGGCCCAGAACGTCCCGATAGGCGATGGTGGCCTCATTCAGCTGCATCTTCATCCGCTCCGCCGTGGCGAAGTCGATGAGAAAACGCCGCATCAGCGTCTCGGTGATCTCGTCTCCGGCGGTGGTGGCCATGGTATAGCCTACCACCGCGCCGTCCCGGCAGATGGCGATATCCGTGGTGCCCGCGCCGATGTCCGCCAGGACCAGGTTCAACAGCCGCAGATCCGCGGGGATCACCGCGTTCAGGGCGGCAATGGGCTCCAGGGTCAGGCTGGCGACCTCCAGCCCCGCGGCTTCCATCACGGTATAGAGGCTCTCCACCACCTCGCTGGGCAGGAAGGTGGCGACCACCTCCGCCTCCAGCTGCTGGCCGTTGTGGTCCTTCAGGGTAGCCAGCGGGTAGCGGTCCAGCAGATAGCCGGACACGGTGTAACCCACCAGGTAGGAGCGCCGCTGGCCGTCCTGCTCCTCGCCCAGGTGGCTCTCGGCATCCGCCACCGCGCCGCTCTCCAGCTGGCTGATGATGTCGCTGCCGATTCGGGTGACCTGGGGCAGCTCCATGGCGTAGTGGCCCTTCTCCGTCCGCAGGGCGCGCCCCGCGGCGGCCACGCAGACCCGGCTGAGCTTACAGCCCAGCTTGGCCTCCAGGCGCTCGGTCACCCGCCGGGCCACCTTGGCCACCTGATCGATATCCTCGATCTGTCCGTCCAGCATGGCCCGGCGGCCATGCTCTTCCTTCTCGATGGCCAGGACCTCCAGACGCTCTTCTGACACCCGTCCCGCAACGCCGATGATGCTGCGGGTGCCGATGTCCAGCGCGTAGATCAGCGCCGGGTCCTGTTTCTTCCACTCCTGGGGCATATCGCTCACCTCGTTCCTCTCCCGGCTAGGACAGGGAGAATGGATATGGCATCCCGATCCTCCGGGACGCCATATCCACTATGTATCCTAAGTGCTTCTTTCCCCGTCAAGCTCAATACTTGATGCCGCCGAAGGGATTGTCATTGCTGTGGCCGCCCAGCATCAGGGGGTCCTGGGTGGAGGAGGGGACCTCCGCCCAGCCGTCGCCGCTGCCGGCAAAGGAGCTGCTGCCGTTGAAGCCGCCGCCGCCCAAGCTGCCGCGGTTGCCCACCTTGAACTCGGCCATGAGCTGGTGCATGATGTTGGCCTGGGAGGACAGCTCCTCGCTGGCCGCCGCGCACTCCTCGCTGGTGGCGGAGTTGGTCTGCACCACCGCGGAGATCTGGTCGATGCCCTCGGTGATCTGGGAAATAGCGGTGGTCTGGCTCTCCACGGCCTCGGTGACCTGATCCATCAGCTGAGACACGCCGCTCGCCAAGACAGTAGTCTGCTCCAGGGACTCGGTGACCTTGTTCACCACGTCGGCGCCCTCGCGGACGGCGGTGATGGAGTTCTCGATGAGGTCCTTGGTGGCCTTGGCAGCCTCGTCAGACTTGCTGGCCAGGTTGCGCACCTCGTCGGCGACCACGGCGAAGCCCTTGCCCGCGCTGCCGGCACGGGCGGCCTCGACGGCGGCGTTCAGAGCCAGGATGTTGGTCTGGAAGGCGATGTTCTCGATGGTCGCGATGATCTTGCTGATCTCCTCAGAGGAGCCGGAAATGTTCTGCATGGCCACGTTGAGCTGCTTGACGTACTCGTTGCTGGCGTTCACCTGAGCGCCAGCCTGGGCCACGCTGGACTGGGCCTCCTCAGCGGAAGCGGCGGTCTGCTTGGAGCTGGCGGAGATATCGTTGATGGTGGCGGCAAGCTCCTCCACGGCACTGGCCTGCTCGGTAGCGCCCTGGGCCAGGGACTGGGAGCTGTTGGAAACCTGCTCGGAACCGGCGGACACCTGGCTGGCGGACTGGGAGATGTTGGTGATGGTGTCGCTCATACGGATCACGAACTGATTCACGCTCTGCTGGATGGGAGCCAGGTCGCCAGGGAAGGTGGCGGTCAGCTCCACGTCGAAGTTGCCCTTGGCCATCTGGCCGGTGGTCTCGGAAATGTCCTGAATGACGCTGTGGAGGACATGCTGGCTGGTACGCAGGGCGTCGCACATCTCGCCCAGCTCGTTCTTGCCGCTGAACTCCACGGGCACGCCCAGGTTACCCTGGCTGAAGCCCACCAGCGCGGCACGGACCTGATTGCTGGGCTCGGTAATGCTCCGGATGATCTTGGTAGCTATCAGCAGCACGACGAAAGTGGCGACCACCATCACCGCTATAATGACGACGATGCCGATGGTGGAGGTAAGATCCTGCTGCTCAATGATCTTTGCCTGTCCATCCTGGAGCTGGGCAGCCAGGTTATCGCCAGCCGTGGCAGCGGTAGCCAGCTTAGGAGAGCACTGATTCACGATCATATCAATGGCGCTATCTTTATCTGTACGGGCTACCTCCATGATATTCTGGGCCTCTTTGCCCCACTCCGTCATGGTGTTGATGAAGGTATTGAGCTGAGACTTGTCATCCATGGGGAAGCTTTCATTAAGCTCCGTAATGGCGGTCTCCAGGGCGGCCATCTTGGTCTTGGCAGTATCCAGGTTGGTCATATTGCCGGAGAGGACAGCGTCCCGCAGGCCCCGGGCGGCGATATTGTAGTCGATGCGGCACTCAGAGGCCCTCTGGTTAGCCTCCACATAATGGTCGATGATGTCCTGATAGGCACTCTTTTGAGCGCTCATCATCACCAGAGAGGCAATGATGATAGCCAGAGAAACCAAAATTGTCGTACCGAACCCTACGATCAAGCTCTTTTTGATAGACATGTTCTTGAAATTCATGGCGCGTTTTCCTCCTAATTTTTCCCGGACCGGTCCTATGCCGGCGGCGGGTTTCTCTTTTGCCGGATATCCGGCCTTTCTCTCTGCCCAGGGTTCCTCCGGCGGGGCGGCAGAGAGCCGTGCCGGATATTCTGCAGGGATATTGCTGTGGGTCGAAGGATCTATGTCAGCCGGCGCTCAGACGATGTCGCCGTACTTCCCTTTTTTAACATCTCCCGCCACCTTTCCGTCTACCAGGGTGATGACCCGCCTGCGCATGATATTGACGTACTGACTGGCATGGGTCGCCATGACGATGGTGGTTCCCCGGGCGTTCAGTTCCGTCAGCAGATGCAGCAGATCCCAGATGACGTCGTCGTCCAGGTTGGCGGTGAGCTCATCCAGCAGCAGGATCGAAGGGCTGTTCAGCACCGCCCTGGCCAGCTCCACCCGCCGGCTCTCGCCGATGGACAGCTCCGCCGGGTAGCAGCCCTCCACGCCGGGAAGCCCAACGATCCCCAGGGCCTTGGTCACCGCCTCCTGGCTCTTGCGCCGCAGTCCGGCGGCGTTGGCCGCCAGGAGCAGGTTGTCTCCCACGGTCCGCTTGCGGATCAGAAGCCCCTGCTGGCTCACCACGCCGAAGGTCCGGGTGGCCCGGACCCGCCAGGGCCCGATCATTCGGGACAGGTTGGCCCCGTTGAGGAACACCGTGCCCTCGTCCGGGGACAACTCCCCGCTCATCAGCTTGAGCAGCGTGGTCTTGCCCGCGCCGCTGCTGCCGATGAGGAAGACGAACTCCCCCTGCTCAATGGTCAGGCTGATATTCTTCAACGCATAGAGGGCACACCGGTCCTCAATATAACGCTTTGATACTTGTTCCAGACGAAGTTCCGCCATGCCGCGGCGCCGCCTCCCGTTCTTGCAAGCGCGCCTGTTCCGCCGGCCCCAGCCGGCGGAACAGTCACGGCTCTTTACTTGTTATAGTAGGACTTCTCTCCAGCCATCCGCAGGCTGGTCCGGCGGTCCAGTTCCACCACCTGCTCCAGCAGGCGGCGGGTCTTGCCCGCCTGTTCGGAGAAGATCCGCTCGCCGTCCTCCCGGGGCGGTTCCCCCTGGCACAGGGCCTTCACCCTGTCCCGGTTCGCCTCGGAGAAGGTTCCCAGACGGAGCTTCTCGCTGTTGTCCACCTCCGCCAGCTGCCGGATAGGGTCCTGCCGCATGGCAATCAGCATCCTGGCGGACACCTGATCGTTCCGGTCCAGGCTCTCCGCCAGCTGGCGGGTCACGTCCTGCACCTCCGTCAGGTAATTATACTTCTTTCTCTCCAGTACTGTCAACTCCAACCAATCATCCCGGGTCATGCCTGACCGTCCTTCCTCTGCTGGGAGCCGCTGTTCTTCTCAGCGATATGGAACGCATCCCGCATGTCGGTGAGGAGGGGCCGGAGCTGTTCCAGCTCCTTCTTGTTCCGGCCGATCTTGATCCGGCCCAGCTGATAGGTGAAGTATTCGTACATACGGCTGAGATCCTGGCTGATGGGGTACTGGCGGTCCAGCGTCTCATCCAGATAATTGACAATGTCGGTACAGCGGTCAACAGCGGCTTCGAAGGCATCGAACTGCCCTTTATCCAGAGCGATGGAAGCCATCGTCGCGCGCTTGACCAATTCGTCGTACAGCAGCAGAAGGAGCTCGCCGGGGGTCATAGACCCCACTGATTGCTGCTTGTACTGCTGGTAGCCTCTTCTATCCATGCGAGGCGCCGCTCCTTTCTGTCATCGGGAGACTCAGCCGCCCATGCCCATCATACCGGCCAAGGTGGAGCTCTGGGAGTTCATCTGGTAGATGAGGGTCTCCAGCTTGCTGAACATGCTGGTATACTTATCCACCTGAGCCGTCAGCTTATCCTGCCACTTCTCGATATCCGTGTAGATGTTGTCGATCTGGTCCTGCCAGGTGTTGTTCATCAGGGTCAGGGAGCTCAGGGGGGTGCCGGCCTGCTGTACCAGGATGCCCTTGACGGCGCCCGTGGTGCCCGCGTAGCGGTCCAGCTGGGTCTTCATGGACTGCATGAGTCCGTCGGAGGACGCATTCCCCGCGCTGGCGCTGCGGGTAAAGAGATCGGCCACCGCGTCTGGATCGCTGTCCAGCATACTGCGCAGCTTGCTCTCATCCAGGGTGATGGAACTGGAGTTATCGGTGGCGGAGAAGGAGACGCTGATGCCCATCTGCCGCAGCAGCGCCTCGTCCTCGCCGCCGGGAGAGAAGACGTTGAGCATCCGGTTATAGAGGGCGGAAAGGTTGCTGTCATTGAAGAGCAGTCCCTGCTTGGCCTTCTCCTCATACTTCTGGATGGCGCTCTCGCTCATGCTGGCCTTTTCTTCATCGGTGAGGGGCTCATAGTCCTTGAAGGAGCCGTTGCTCTGGTAGGGCAGGGTGGCATACTGGCCGCGGATCTCCGCCATCATCTCGTTGTAGTCGGCGATCATGCTCTTCACCGCCTCCACGATCTTGTCGGAGTCGGTGCTGCGCTGGAAAGTGACGGCCTCAGTCATCTGCCCGTTGTTGGCCGCAATGTCCTCGGCGGTGTTGAAGGTGTCCTTCAGGGTCACATTCAGGCCGTCCAGGCTGAAGGTGTTGGAGCCTCTGGTCATCTCCATCGCCTCGCCGTTGATCTCCACAGAGAACTTGGCGTCCTGGCCGCGGGTGTAGGAGATCTTGGGTGCATAGTCCTGGTTGAAGCTAAGCTTCCAGTCCCCTTCCTCACCACGAGGATCTTCGGTCGACATCTCAAAGCTGACCTTTTGGCCATCCTTGTCGGTCACTTCCAGCTGACCCGTGTATTTATTGTAAGCGGCGGTATAGCCATCATTCTTGATCAACGGATTCAGCTTCTTGGCAACATCCTCGATCCTGTCGTCCTTCCCGACCGTGACACCAAGATCGAAGCCGTCAAATTTGAATGTGACCGTATCCCCGTCGAGCCAGGAGGCTCCGTAGATATCGCCGAAGGTCTTGTCTGCCGGGCTGGTATCGCTGAGCTCGGTCGAGCCGAATATGGTCTCCGCCAAGCCCCCGTCGATCTTGATATCGTTCTCCGAGCCGGTGTCCTTGCTGGTGAAGGTGAACTTCCGGGTAGTCTGGGAGTAGCTGACCTTCACGCCAGCCTCGCTGTTGCTGTTGATATCGCTTATGATGGTGGACAGCGTGGTGCCCTTGCCGTAGTTCCCGATGGTGGCACCATTGATCTTAAAGGCGTACAGCTCGTTGCCGTCCTTGTCCACCAGGTTTCCGTCCTTGTTCACCAGGTTGCCCTTCAGGTCCACCAGCTTGCCGTTCTTTTCGATGGGACCACCCACGCCCTTGGCGGGAGTGAGGTCGTCCCAAGCGCCCTCCTCCATCAGCTCGCCCAGGGTCTTGCTGGTGCTGAGGTAGTTGGTGGCGATGTTGCCGATGCCCATGGCCTTGCCCACGTCGGTATTGACGACCAGATCGGAGTTGGCCTGGGACTGGAACTTCAGCTGCATACTGTTGGTGAGCTTGTTGCCGTCATAATCCGTGGCGGTGGACTCATTGGTCACCTTGATCTTGCCGGCACCGAACTCCTTATCCAAGGCCGCCTGCACCGCGGCGGCATAGCTGTCGCCGGTCAGGGCCTCCTTCTTGCCATCGCTGTTTGTAATCTGGTATTCGCCGTCAGCGTTCTTCGTGATGGTGGGCAGCTTGATGGACTTGCTCTTCCCATCCAGGGAGACGTTCATGGTCGCGCCGGAGATATACTTGCCGATCTCCTCCGTCTTGGTCAGCTTGGTGCCGCTGGTGACGGAGATGGTGGCAGGCTTCTTCTCGTCCGCTTCATCCAGGTCCAGGCCCAGGGTGCTCTTCACGCTGTCGCTGGCTCCGGACATATACACGTTGTTGCCGCCGGTGGTCTTGTCCTTAAAGGTGATCTGACCGCCCTTGACTTCCACGTCGATCAGCTCGCTGGCCGCCTTGGTCTCGCCGCTGGAGAGAGTGACCTTGGCGTCGTCCAGCTTCTTCTCGATCATCTCGCCCAGCTTGGCGGCTTTCTCGCTGGCGCTGAGGTTGTTGTCGATCATGTCCTTGCTGGGATCGAACACCACGCTGACGGTCTTGCCGCCGTAGTTCAGCGTCAGGGAGCCGGACAGGGTGCCCGTGTCGAAGGTGTCGTCAAACTTGACGGGTTCCTCCGCCATGAAGGAGAAGTCATCGCTGATGCCCTTGAGGTTGCTGGCGGTGCTATACCGGGCGGAGGTGGCCAGCTGCTTGACGCTGGTCAGCCTGATGTCGCTCTCGGTGCGGCCGGTGGCGCTCACCTTGTCCTTGTTGGCTCCCATGGTGGCGATCTTGACCGCGCTGTTAAAGAAGGACGCGCTCATGAGGTTGGTGCCGGAGCTATAGGAGGTGTACTTGCTCCCGAAGGAGTACATTTTGCTGATGATGCTGCGGTAAGCCTCCTGCTTCCACTCCAGTTTGGTGGCCTTGTTGCTCAAATTCTGGATCTTGGTCTGGTAGCTCTTTACCAGGCCTTCGATCATGCCTTCCGTGTCCAGGCCGCTGGCCAGTCCGCTGATGACGTTGGCGCTGTTATAGAGGCTGCTGGTCATGTTGCTGCCGCTGACGCCGCCGATAGATGCCATGTCGATCTCCCCTTTATCAAAAAGTTATCAGAATCTTTTTTAAATTTTGCAGAAAAAAAGAATATCCCTCTGTACTTTTTTATCGTCACGTAGTATAGTAAAGTTAAGAGCCACTGAAAAGATTTTGCAGAGCGGAGGGGATATTTTGTCTGCTGTTATCGCGATCACCAATCAAAAGGGCGGCGTGGGGAAGACCACTACCTCCTGCGCCCTTCTGGCAGGCCTGCATCAGATGGGCCGGCGGGTATTGGGCGTAGACCTGGACCCCCAGGGGAGTTTGGGCTTCTGCCTGGGCCTGGATATTGACAACTGCGCCACCGTCTATGACGTTATGAAGGGTTCCCGCCCCATCAAGGAGGTCATCGTCCCGTCGGAGTGCGGGGACATCCTGCCCAGCAACATCCTGCTGAGCGCCGCAGAGCTGGAGTTCAACCGCCCCGGGCGGGAGTTCCTGCTGAAGGCCGCCCTGGCCGAGGTCCAGGACGACTACGACTATATCATCGTGGACACGCCGCCGGCCCTGAACGTGCTGACGGTGAACGCCTACGTTGTGGCCGACGGCCTGATCATTCCCATGGCCCCGGAGATCCTGAGCCTCCTGGGCGTGGCCCAGATCCGGGAGACCATCGACACCGTGCGCCGCTGCTACAACTCCCGGCTGAAGGTCCTGGGCATCCTGCTCAACAAGTACAACCAGCGCTTCACCCTGAACCGGGAGGTGCTGGACATGGCCGGCCAGATCGCCGCCCAGCTGGATACCTCCGTGTTCCAGGCCAAGGTCCGCACCAGCGTATCGGTGGCGGAGGCCCCTGCTCATGGGGAGAGCGTCCTGAGCTACGCGCCCTCCTCCAAGCCCGCCGCGGATTTCCGCGCCCTCATCGACGAGATCGTCCGGGCGCTCCCGTCCCCCTGATGGGACCGCAGCATCCATCGATAAAATTCCTAAGGAGAGATCATATTCATGGCCACCGCGAAGAAAAACGCCAAAAGCAGTAAAACTGCCCACGTATTGAATCTCCTCGCGCCGGGCGGGGAGAATGAAGCCATCCGGCCTCCCGCCGTCTCCCAGGCCGAACCGGCCGCCCCCCCGGAGGATGCCGCCGTACCCGCGCCGGAGGCGGCCGCCGCGCCTGTCGAGGCCTCCCGTCCCCTGACGCCGCCCATCCTCGAGGTAGCCCGCAGCAACGACGAGCAGGTCTCCCTCCAGATCAAGGACGCGCTGGAGAGCGAACTGCTCTCCGAACTTGGGGACGTGCCCTTCGCCGGAGCGGCCCCCGCCCTGGAGCCCAAACCGGAACCCGCTCCGGAGCCGGAACCTGTCCCTGAACCCGAACCGGAGCTTGAACCTATTCCGGAGCCTGCGTCCGGACTTAAACCCGTTTCCGAGCCTGTTCCGCAGCCGGAATTCACTCCCGAACCGAAGCCGCAGCCCGCTCCGGAAGCCGCCTCAGAGCCCGAACCTGAGGCGGAGACCATTCCAGAACCCGCTTCGGAACCCGAACCCATTCCCGAACCGGAGCCGCTGCCCGCGCCCATCCCTGCACCACATCCCGCGCCTGACCCCAACGATCTGGTGGTCATAAATATAATGGAGGCTCTGGTGGAGGAAAAAGCGCCCCGGTATATCAAGATGTTCGGCCTGTGCTCCTGCAAGCGCTGCGAGGCGGATGTGAAGGCCCTGACGCTGACCAACGTCCAGCCCGCGTACATCGTCCGCCGCCGGGCGGAGGCCCACGCCATGCTCACCGTCTACGAGAGCCGCTACAACAGCACGATCTTCGCCCAGCTGACCCGGGCCTGCAAGGCCGTTATGGACAGCCCCCGTCATGACCGCGAGCAGTCTCTCCTGTGACCGTTTCCCGCTCCATTGCCAGATCCTCCTCCCCCTTTCCTCCCGGGCGTGGAGCATCGAAAAGGCCGGACCCCAAAAGGTCCGGCCTTTTATTGCTCTTATCGGATAAGTCCTCACGCTTCCCCGGCGGATGCGCCGGTGTCCATCAGCTGCTGCCAAATGTGGTTGACCTCGTCCAGGCACTGGAAGTATATTTCCGGCAGGCGCTCCATGGGCAGGCCCAGCTCCTCGCCCAGGCGGTTGATCGCGGTCCAGTCCGCCCGCTCGTAGGCAAGGAGCAGATCGTACAGCATCCCGCCGCGCCCCTCGTGGCTGAGCAGCGCCGCCTTGACGTGCTCGGAGATGGCGACCTCCGCCAGAATGTCCTCCAGCGGGGCGGCGATCAGGAAGGGCAGGGTGGAGAACATCCCCATGAGGTAGGCGTCGTTGCGGTTGATGGGCATGTTCTTGGCGAAGCGCATCAGCTCGCTGGCGAAGCTGGCCCGGGTGAAGGAGAGCTTGAGCATCTCCTCCTGGCTCTCGTCCAGCTCGCCCTTCTCGTTGCTGCACCCCATCAGGTAGATCCATTGGCGCAGCTGCCCCAGGCCCAGGATGGTCACCGCCTGGTGAACGTTGGTGGCCCGGTTGCGCAGGGCGAAGTAAGCGGAGTTCACGATCCGCAGCAGGCTGTAGGTCAAGGTCGCGTCCATGGAGATGATCTCCTCGATCTCGTTCACCTCCGGCTCATCCTTGGTGATGGCCACCAACAGCCGGAAGAAGTTGCTCTGCAGATAGCTGGCGGAGTGGACGGCGGTGAACATCTGCTCGGCGGCGTAGCGCCCGGACATGGCGTCCGCCCCCAGGATGAAGGCCTTCTGGTACAGGTCCTCGTCATCTACGCCTGTGACGATGCACTTCTTCCCCATACTGTGGATCATCTCCGTCAGCCGCTTGACGCTGTCGTCCTCGGCGTGATGGAGGTCCACCATCACATAGTCGAAGTGGCGCAGGTTGGAGATATACCGGGGCGCGAACTGGAAGTCCTTTATCGCGATGGAGTACCCCTCCTGGTGATAGCGCTCCAAAAAGCGCATGGCCAGCGGGTGGATGATGACGCTCTCAGACACCTCTATCACCAGGTCCTCCGGCGCGAACAGCTTGGGCGTGTTCTTCATCAGCAGATTGGTGGTGAAGGTCATGAAGTTCAGTCCGCCCTTCAGGGTCTTGTCCCCGGCCTGGGTGAGGAAGTTGTAGATGGTCTCCGCGGCCATGAAGTCCTGGCCGGTCTCCTCGTTGTACCCGTAGTTCTCGCCGGTATACCGGATCTCATACCCCAGGGTGTTCCCCTGCAGGTCCTTGATAGGCTGGCGGACGATGTATTTGGTCCTTGCGATCTTGGCCATAGCGCTCTACTCCTCCCTACCTGTTCTGGGATGCAGACTTCTCCAGCAGATGGTCCATCACGTCTACCAGATGCCCGATCTCCGGCTTGGTCAGCTGCTCATCGGCACCCAGCTGGCGGCCCTTGATGCGCATCTCCTCGCTGATGAGGGAGGAGAAGATGATGAGGGGGATGCTCTTGAAGCGGGGGCTGTCCTTCACCAGCTTAGTCAGCCGGTGCCCGTCCATCTGTGGCATTTCGATATCGGTGATGATCAGCGCCGCCTGACGGCTCAGGTCGCCGGTCTCGGGCAGCTCGTTGAGGGCCTCCCACAGCTCCCGGCCGTCGGAGAACATATGCAGATTGACATAATTGGCCTTCCGCAAGGAGTCCCCGATCATCCGGCTGAGGAGGATGGAGTCCTCCGCCACCCAGATGGGCTTCTCATTGCGGTCCCGGGGCCCAAGGTTCTCCACCTCGGACACCTGGATGCTGGTTTCCGGGGCGATCTCAGCCACGATCCGCTCGAAGTCCAGGATGGTCACCAGCTCCCCGTCGCACTGGGCGATGCCGGTGGCCACGCCCTCGGCGCCGCCGGAGACGGTCTTATCCGGCTTCTGGATGTCGGTCCAGGAGATCCGGCTGATACGGTCCACCGTGTGGACCCGGAAGGCGATGAACATCTTGTTGAAGTTGGTGATGATGAAAATATCCTTGGGGTTCTTCTCGCTGTCCACCCCCAGATACTTGGGCAGATCCACTACCGTCAGCACCGCGTCCCGGGGCTTGAAAATGCCCTCCACCGCAGGGTGGGCATGGGGCATGGACTTCACAGGCTCAGAGATCATGATCTCGCGGACCTTGGCCACGTTGATACCGTACAGGTTCCCCGCGATGGTGAACTTCATGATCTCGATCTCATTGGTACCGGACTCCAGCAGGATCCGGCTGTTTTGCGTATCAGCCATTTTCTGACACTCCCATCTCTTAAATTTTGCCCTCGGTCACGCTTAAAAAATGATATCCTGCCGGCCATAGGACTTGATACATCCCTGGCCGCTGGCCACATCAAAAAGCAGGGTGCGGGCCACCGTGCCCCCCACGTTCTCCGCCGTCAAGCGGACGCCCTCCTGCCGCAGGATGGTGTGTACGCTCTCGATATTCCTCTGTCCGATGTTCCCCAGGCCTCCGCCCTTCACCTCGAACATTTTGGCTCCCCCCGCGATCTTTACCGTAATCCGTGACTTCAGCGCCCCCTGAGACGTCATCTGCCGCAGCGTCTCCCGGATACCGGTATCCGCATACTTGAATGCGTTCTTTCGTCCCGCTTCCATATTCATTGGCAGCATGATGTGCAGCAGTGCGCCAAGATGCAGCGCCGGGTCCTGGAAGCACAGTCCGATACAGGATCCAAGGGCGTAGGTGATGAGGAGCCCCGAGCCCTTGGCCATCTTCATATCCGCAATTCCGACAGTAATCTTATCGTTCATTCCGCAACGCCCAGCTTTGCTAATAAGAAATTCAGAGACCGCACGTCAGGTGAAAGCAGCAGATGGCAGGGGACCTGCCGGTTATCGCAGATAAAGTTCGCTCCGATCGTCATAAGATAGTCGCTGGTCCCCCCGTACATGGCCATGGGAACCGCCAGGATGGCACCCTGCATATCCACAGCAAAGGCGGGAACCGTCAGATTGACTGAAATGCCGGACAGGCCCGACAGCGCGTTGATGAAGGTAGAAATCAGGATGTTCCCGATCTCGATCAGCGTGGACTGGCACAGCTCGTCCAGCTCACCGTAATCCTCTATCCGGGTCCCCAGCATGGTCTCCAGCACCAGATTGATGAACTCCAGCTTCTGCACAGACAGCATCACGCCGCTCATCTGACCGCCCATGCCTACCAGCACACCCGCCGTCACAGCCTCCGGGCCGCCGATCCAGTCGATAGCCTCGTTATAGCCCATGATCCGGACCTCCGGCAGGGTGATGCGCACCCGCTTCTCCAGCAGCTGGCCCAGGGCGGTGGCCGCGTTGCCGGTCCCGATGCTGCCGATCTCCCGCAGCGTATCCAGCTCCATGGAGCTGAGCTGGTCAAAGCTCTTGATCTTCATAGCCCGTCCTCCAAATTACCCGCGCAGGTTGTTGAAGGTGGTCTCGATCTCGTCGGACGTAGTCACCATCTTCAGGCAGTAGCTGAACGCCCGCTGGGACTCGATGACCTTGATGAACTCCTGGGTCAGGTCCGTGTTGGACATCTCCAGCAGGCCCCGCTTCACCTCGCCGGTGCCCAGGTACAGCTGCCCGTTGAGGTCCGTGGCCAAGAACCGGGAGCTGTCGGCGTGCTGCATCCCGTAGTGGATGGCGTAGTCGAACACGCCCAGCTCCAGCTCCGCCCCCCGGTCCTCGGGATCGATGACGATAAAGTTCCCCTGGGGGTCCAGGACGCACCGGCCCTGGTTATCGCTCAGCCGCCAGACCGAAGTGGGCTGGGGCGCGATCTCCTCGCCGTTCTCGTCCAGCTCCGGCTCCGCGTCCTCGGCGGGGGGAATCCAGAACTGAGTCATGGTGAAGGACCCGTCCCGGGTAAAGGAGATCTCCTGAGTCTCCGGGTCAAAGAGGGCGAAGAAGCCGTCTCCGTTGATGGCAAAGTCAAAGGTCTTCCCGGTATCCATAAAGCCCCTGCTGGTAAAATCCACTGGGGCGTGGATCATCCGCGCGCCGGTGCCCTTGGGCAGCCGGGCGTCGTCGATGCCCACCACGTTCCGATTCATCAGCTCTCCAAACGCCGCGCGCTCCGCCCGGTAGCCCTGGGTATTGACGTTGGCAATATTATTGGACTGGACGTTCATGCGCAGCTGCTGCTGCTGCGCGCCTACGGCGGCGTTGTAAAAAGACATATTCATCCCTTACGCACCTTCCTTTCCTATCTGAGGGCCTGCGCTCCCCTCACTCTTACAATCGGCCCAATTCCGTCGTATCTTTAGTCATGACCTGGTCATAAATTTTACTCATCTGCGCCGCGCTCTGGAGCGCCCGCTGGGCGCTCATCATGGAGACCATCTCGTGGACCATGTTGGCGTTGGAGCGCTCCACCCACTTGTGGTGGATGACGAAGTTCTCGCTGGCCTGGGGCTGACCGCCGGTGAACAGGCCGTGGTCGTTGCGCTCCAGGGCACCGTTGTCCGCGAAGGAGAACACGCCCAGAGTGGCCAGATGGTTCCGGTTGGCCAGGGTGTAGATGCCCCCGTCCACGTCCACGTAGATGTTGTCCGTGGGCAGCTGGATGGGCTGGCCGTCCTCGTCCAGCACGCGGCCCTGGCCCGGCAGGACCAGATAGCCCTCGTCGTCCAGATTGAAGCTCCCCGCCCGGGTATAGGCCACCTGCCCGTTCCACTCGATGGCGAAGAAGCCGTCCCCTTCAATGGCGAAGTCCAGGGGCAGCTCCGTCTCCTCCAGGGAGCCCTGGGTGTAGTCGGTATACAGCTGGTCGGGGGCCAGGATGTAGGCGTAGGGCCCGATCTCCTCGGTGTTCACCTTGTCCTTGTTGCCCACCCGGCTGAGCATGACCTCCCGGAAGGCGGTGGAGTCGGTATACCGGTCGGCCTTATAGCCGGCGGTGGAGACGTTGGTCATATTGTTGGCGATCACGTCCAGCCGGCGGCCCTGACTGAGCATACCGGACGTCAATTGATAAAAGCCTCTGAACATTATGTATTCGCTCCTCTCACGCCGGGGGCTGAGTTCCCCCGTTCATGTACTGCTGCATATATAGCTTTAATTTCTGGATCGCGCGGGAATGGATCTGGGATATCCTGGGCTCGCTGACATCCATCACCTGGGCGATCTCCTTCATGCTGAGATTTTTCCGGTAGTACAGGGACACCACCGTCTGCTCGTTCTCCCGCAGGGAGGCGATGCCCTCCGTCAGCGTGTCCAGCAACTCCTGGCGCAGGAGGGAGTCCTCGGGACGCCCGGTGCCCACGCTGTCGGCCACGTCCATGCCCCCCTGGTCCTGGTCGTCGAAGAGGGAGTCCAGGCTCAGAAGATTGCACAGCGCCGTGTTGGCCAGGTCCTCCTGGTACTGCTGGCAGGAGATCCCCAGCCGTCCGGCGATCTCCTCGTCGGTGGGGCTCCGGCCCAACTCGGCATACAGCTCCACGCTGGCCTGGTCGATCTCCCGGGCCTTCCGCCGTACGCTGCGGGGCACCCAGTCCTGGCGGCGGGCCAGATCGATGACCGCCCCGCGGATGCGCTTGGAGACGAAGGTCTCGAATTTGATGCCCTTATCGGGGTCGAACTTATCCACGGCCCCCACCAGGGCCAGGACGCCCTCGTTGATGATGTCGTCCACCTGCGCGAAGCTGGAGTAGACGCCCCGCACCTGCAGGGCGATGGACTTCACCAGCCCCACGTAGCGCAGCGCCAGGGTCCACTTCAGCTCCTGACAGCCGGTGCTCCGGTAAAGCAGGAGGAGGTCCTCCTTGCTCATGGCGTCCAGCTGCTCCTGGGTATAGCCCGGCTCGGGCGTCATGGCCGTGGCCGCCTGGCCGCCGCTCATACCGCCGCCGCCTTTCTCTCATTCCGGGCCAGGGTGATGTTGCCGAGGGACTGGATCTGCACGTCGCTGGTGATCTCGTTAAAGGCCAGCACGTACAGGTTGGGATAGAACTGGGCCAGCATCCGGCTGAAATATACCCGGATGACCTGGCTGGTCAGCACGATCGGCGTCTGGCCCAGGTCGTTGAATTTTTTCATCAGCTCCGCCAGCTGGGTGACGATCTGCTGCATGAGATCGGGGCCCATGGCCAGATAGATGCCCTGCTCGTTCTTGCTGAGGGAGGCGATGACCCGCTTCTCCACCTCGGCGTCCAGGGTGACCACCCGCAGCTGCCCGTGCTCGCAGAAGCGGCGGGTGATGGTGCGGCTGAGGGCGGCGCGGACGTTCTCGGTGACCATATCCAGGTCCTTGGTGGAGCCCAGGGCGTCCACCGCGGTCTCCAGAATGGTCCCCAGGTCCCGGATGGGCACGCCCTCCCGCAGAAGGTTGCGGAGGATGCGCTCCAGGTTGGCGTAGGTGAGGAAATTGGGGATGGCCTCTTCCACCAGCTCGGGGGCGGTGCGCTTGAGGTTCTCCACCAGCTGCATGACCTCCGCCCGGCCCAGCAGCTCGTAGGCATGGGAGCGGACCACCTCGCTGAGGTGGGTCTGCATGACAGACAGGGGGTCGATGACAGTATAGCCGTAGATCTCCGCCATCTCCTTGTTCTCCGGCAGGATCCACCGGGAGGGGATGCCGTAGGCGGGCTCCACGGTCTCGATGCCGTCGATCTCCCCGGTGGGGTTTGTGGGCTCCAGAGCCAGGTAGTAGTCCACCAGGATCTCTCCCCGGGCCACCTCCTCGCCCTTGATCTTCACCACGTACTGGTTGGTGCCCAGGGCGGAGGAGTCGTGGAAGCGGATGGAGGGAATGACGAAGCCCATATCCTGGGCGTACTGGCGGCGGAAGATGACGATGCGCCCGATGAGCTTGCCGCCGCTGTTCTCATCCACCATGGGGATGAGGCTGTATCCGAACTCCATTTCGATGGGGTCCACCGTCAGGAGGGTGTAGACGTTGTTGATATCCTTGTAGTACTCGCTGGCGCTGGGGGCTGCGGCCTCCTCTTGCTGCTGCTGCACGGCGGCGGCTTCGGCGGCGGCCTCCGCCACCTTCCGCTTGTCGGAGCGGCTGCTCATCATCCAGCCGGAGGCGGCCAGGGCCGCGCCCACGATCAGCAGGGGCACGTGGGGCGTGCCGGGGATGCACCCCAGCAGGGCGATGACGAGGCCCGAGGTCAGGATGGCCTTGGGCTGGCCTAGGAACTGCCGGACCACGTCGTCGTTGAGGCTCCCGTCGGACACGGTGCGGGTGACCACCATGGCCGTGGCCGTGGAGATCATCAGCGAGGGCACCTGGCTGACCAGGCCGTCACCGATGGTGGCGATGGAGTAGACGCCCCAGACGTTCTCCACGCCGTCGAGACTGCCCAGGATCATGCCGCCCACCAGGTTGACGAAGGTGATGATCAGGGACAGGGTAGCGTCGCCCTTGACGAACTTGGTAGCGCCGTCCATGGCGCCGTAGAAGTCGGCTTCCTTCTGGATCTTGGCCCGGCGGGCCTTGGCCCCCTGCTCATCGATGAGGCCGGAGCTCAGGTCCGCGTCGATGGCCATCTGCTTGCCGGGCATGGCGTCCAGGGTGAACCGGGCCGCCACTTCGCTGACGCGCTCCGCGCCCTTGGTGACGACGACCAGCTGTACCAGGACGATGATCAGGAAGATGATGATGCCCAGCACGATGTTCCCCTGGGTGATCATGTTGCCGAAGGACAGGATCACGTTGCCCGCGTTGCCGCTGTTGCCCAGAATGGCCCGGGTGGTGGACACGTTCAGTCCCAGCCGGAACAGTGTGGTAATCAGCAGCAGGGATGGGAAAATGGAGAAATCCAGCGCGTCCGAGACCGTCATGGTGATGACGAGGATGAGCATCGACAGGGAGATGTTCACCACCAGCAGCACGTCCAGCAGCGCCACCGGCAGGGGAACGATGATAAACAGGACAATGACGACTACCGCGAGCGCTATGCCGTTTTGGAGAATCCGCTTCATGGGCACTGTCCTTTCCAGAAATGAGGGATGGTTCGTTTCATATCAAAACGCCTGAAATGTCAGGCGGCGTTATCATTCTGATGGCCGCGCCTCGCTGCCGTCCAGCTTGAGCACGTAGACCAGCACCTCCGCCACGGGTCCGTAGAACTCCATGGGGATCATCTGGTCCATCGGGGCGTCCGCGTAGAGGCCCCGGGCAAGGGGCACGTTCTCAATGACGGCTACCCCGTTTTCTTCCGCTACGGACACGATCCGCAGGGCCAGTTCATCCAGCCCCTTGGCCACTACCACCGGCGCATCGTCCTTGTCGGGCTTGTAGCGCAGGGCCACGGCCACGTGGGTCGGGTTACGGATGACCACGTCCGCGCTGGGCACCTGCTGCATCATGCGCTGCTGGGCCCGCTGGCGCTGGATCTGCTTGATCTTCCCCTTGACCTGGGGATCGCCTTCCGTTTGCTTGTACTCCTCCTTGATCTCCTGTTTGGACATCCTCAGCTGGCGCTCGTAGTCCCACCACTGGTAGAAGTAGTCCGCCGCCGCCAGCGCCGCGAAGGCGATGACCACGCGGAAGATCAAGGTAAAGATGTCGTCCAGGAGGACGGAGCAGGCCGCGTCGACCTCCATGTCCAGAAACTTGACGAAGGTGAGGGCCACCTCCTGGAAGTAATTGTAGATCAGATAGAGCAGGATGGTGATCTTCAGCAGGCCCTTGAGGGCCTCCACCACACTGCGCAGGGAAAAGAGCCGCTTGAAGCCCTGGAGCGGGCTGATGCGGTTGAACTTGGGTTTCAGGGATTCCGCGCTGACCAGGAGCCTGGTCTGGGCAAAGGTGGCCGTCACGGCCAAGATGATGGTGACCAGCAGGAAGGGTCCCGCCACGAAGACGACGGCGCGGATGCAGAGATGAGTCAGCGGGCGCAGGATCTCGGGCATGGACGCCGGGGCGGTCCCGGCGATATAGCCGAAGCACGCGTCGAACACGCTCTCCGCCTGGCGGCCCACCACGCCCCCCATCACACGCAGCATGACCAGCGTGCCGATGAGGGTGGCCACGGCCACCACGTCCTTGCTCATCATGACGTTGCCTTTTTTTCGTTCGTCACGCCGCTTTTTTGGGGTCGCTTTTTCGGTCTTGGAATCGCCGGCCACCGCTCGATCCCCCCTTTCCTACCGCCGGGGTACTCAGCCCATGCCCTGCAGAAGGTACTGGATCTGCAGCAGCATCTCGTTCTCCGCCCGCAGCAGATACTCGCTGAAGGGCGTCATCAGCAGGAGCAGCAGGCCCAAGCCGATGATCACCTTCAACTCGATGTTGATGGCGAAGACGTTGATCTGGGGGATCACCTTCATGAGGATGCCCATCCCCACCTGGCCCAGCAGCTCCGCCGCCAGCACGGGCAGGCAGAGCTTGATGGCCATCACAGTACAGGCGACGAACAGCTCGATGACCGCCTGATAGCTGTTCTGGCCGAAGGCCGCCTGCCCGTAGGGCACCACCTCCCCGGAGACCAGAAAGATCCGCAGCAGGGTGTGGTGTCCGTTGGCCGTGAAGAACAGCAGCATCATCAGGATGTTGAGCAGGGAGGCCGTCACCGTGGTAGAGGCCTGGCTGCCGGGGTCATAGGTCTTGCCCATACTCATACCCATCTGGATGTCGATGGTCTCGCCGCCCAGCATGGGGATATAGAAAAACAGGTTCATCACCATCCCGACCAGATACCCCACGCCCAGCTCCAGCAGCAGCCGGAGCCCCAGCTCCAGGATATGGCCGGGCACCGCCGGGCGGTAGGCCGTCATGGAGAAGGCCGTGATGCCCAGCAGCATGACCAGACCGCTCTTGACGATGCTGGGCAGGGTCTGCCGTCCAAACAGGGGGTTGAAGAGGACAAAGCCGCTCATACGGGCCAGGATCAGGAGAAACAGGGTCACTTGCGCCCAGTCCACGCCGCCGCCCCCTAACCGCGCATCAGCGCAAAGAGTTCTTTGGCGTAGTCCAGCAGGTTCTCCATCATCCATCCCCCGCCGATCAGCAGCACAAGAATGACCACTGTGAGCTTGAAGATGAAGGACAGGGTCTGCTCATGGATCTGGGTCACCGCCTGGAAGATGGCCAGCAGCACGCCCACCGCCATACTCAGCAGGAGCATGGGGGCGCACAGCTTGATGACCACGAAAACGCCCTCCCGCAGCACTTCGCTCACCATTGCGGTGTCCACTATGCCACGCCTCCTCTCACTTTACGGTCTGGATCAGGGTGGAAAACAGCAGGCTCCACCCGTCCAGCAGGATGAACAGAAGGATCTTGAAAGGAGTGGAGATCATGGAGGGGGGAAGCATGATCATGCCCATGCTCATCAGCGTGGACGAGACGATCACGTCGATCAGCATGAAGGGGATATACAGCAAAAAGCCGATCCAGAAGGCGGCCTTCAGCTCGGAGGTCACAAAGGCGGGGGCGATCACCAGCATGGGCAGGTCCACCGACTCCTCCAGCTCCTCTACGGTAGTGGGGGGCGTCTCTCCGGCCATCTCGCAGTACATCTGCACGGTTCCGATCTCCGCGTTCCTGAGCATGAAGCGCTTCAGGGGCAGCTTCGCCCGGTCGAAAAATTCCTGCTGGGTGATCTCCCCCTCCACGTAGGGGTCAAAGGCCGTGGTCTTGATGGTGTTCAGCGTCGGGGTCATCGTAAACAGCGTCAGGATCAGCGCCATCCCCACCAGCACCGTGTTGGGCGGGGTCTGCTGGGTGCCCATGGCGGTGCGCAGGAAGGAGAGGGACACAACATACCGGGTGAAGGAGGTCATCATGACCACCAGCGTCGGCAGCAGGGTAATGGTCACCAGCAGCAGCGTCACGTCCAATATCTGGACGCTGTCGCCGTTGACGTTGACGATGGCATCGTTCAGCACGCTCTCTCGCCTCCTCTATTTCTTCTCTCTGAACTTCCGCATCCAGTCCTGGAAGTCCAGGGGCGCTCTCCCCGGGCGGCCGTCGGAGGCGGGCGAGCTGTTCCACAGCGCCCCTTCCTCCTCCGTCAGTTCAGCCAGCAGGGAGAAGCCGGAGGGAGAACTGCCAAGTAAAAAGTACCGGTCCGCAAGCCGGACGACCAACAGGGCCTGCTCCTTCCCCACCGGCAGGCGCTCCAGCACTTTCAGCTGCCGCTGTCCGGCCGGCGCGGCCAGTCCCCCCATCAGGCCCGTACCGGCCCACCGGGTGAACAGCCAGCATCCGCCCAACACCAGAAGCAGTATCAGCAGGACGCCAAGCAGGGAGAGGATATCCTTAGGCATTAAGGCTCGCCTACGATGGAGGTAACGGTCTTGAGCACGCGCTCGATCTTAAAGGGCTTGACGATGAAGTCCTTCGCGCCGGACTTGATGGCGTCGATGACCATGGTCTCCTGGCCCATGGCGGAACACATGACCACGTTGGCGTTGCCGTCGGCGGCGCGGATGGCCTTCAGGGCCTCCAGGCCGTCCATGTTGGGCATGGTGATGTCCATGAGCACCAGGTCGGGCTTCAGCGCGTTGTACTTCTCCACGGCGTCAGCGCCGTCCACGGCCTCGTGCAGGTCGGTATAACCCGCCTTGCTCAGTCCGTCCTTGACCACCTTACGCATGAACGCGGCGTCATCCACTAACAAAATCTTTGCCATTACAATACACCTTTTTCCTTTTCATTATTGATTATGAGGTACTATGTTATACTGCCAAAATTTTTAGAACTTCGTCAGTTCATTGATATCAGGCTTTTGCAGGATCTCGGTGATACGGATGCCGAAGTTGTCGTCGATCACCACCACGTCGCCCCGGGCGATGCACTGGCCGTTGACCAGCAGATCCACCGGCTCGCCCGCCAGCTTATCCAGCACCACCAGGGACCCCTTGGAGAAGGCGATGATGTCCTGGATCTTCCGCCGGGTGCGGCCGATCTCCACGGCCACCTCCAGGGAGACGCCCATGATGAGGTCCAGGTTCTCCTTCTGCTCCTGGGAGAGCCGGTCGTCCGCAGACAGGGGCTCCATCCGGGGCTTCTGGGTGTTGATGACCTTGGGCTCCGCAGGCTGGGACTGCGGCTGGGGCGGATACATGTAGTAGGGCGGATAGGGGGGATAGGGATAGCCGCCCTGTCCGGCCCCCTGGGGCGGATACCCGGGATAGCCCGCCGGGGGATACATGGGGGGCTGTTCCCCGCCCTGGGCGGGCGCCGCAGGAGCGGGCGCCGGGGCCGGGGCGGCCGCGCCGCCGCCTGCCATCATGCGCTCGATCTCCTCCTGGCTCATGGTCCCGCCGGAGGACGCCTGGGGAGCCGCCGGGGCCGGTTCGCTGGCCGCGCCCCCGCCCATCAGCCGCTCGATCTCCTCCTGACTCAGAGTGCCGCCGGAGGAGGCGGGCTCGCTGGGCGCGGGCGCGGGGGCCGGGGCGGGCGCAGGCGCGCCTCCCTCGTCCTCCAGGTCCAGGCCCATGCCGCTCACCAGCTCCTTGGCCAGATCGACGCTCATGACGTTCATGAACTCGCTCTCTACCACGCCCTCGATGCTCAGCCGGAAGCTGACCACCACGATGGGGCCGGTCTTCACCGGGAAATGCTCGTCCCGGACCTGGTCCAGATCGTTCAGCTCGAAGGACTCGGGGGTGGAGATGTTCACCATCCGTCCCAGCAGGTCGCTGAGGGCAGTGGAGGCCGCGCCCATCATCTGGTTCATGACCTCGCACACCACGCTGATGCTCAGCTCATCCAGCTGGAACTCCTCGTCGGGCGTCTCCGTCCCCAGAAGGATGTCCACGATGGCCTTCACATCGCTGCGCTTGAGCATCATGATGTTGCTGCCTTCCAGGCCGCAGACATATTTGATCTCCACGCCGATGGCGGGCTCGATCCGTCCCAGGGTGAAATCCTCCGCGTTGATCACCTGCACGGTGGGGGTGGTGATGTCCACGCGGTGGTCCAGCATGTTGGAGACCGCTGTAGCGGAGGAGCCCAGGCTGATATTCATCGCCTCCCCAATGGCGTCCATCACCATTGGACTAAATGTCGTTATTTCTCCCATCAGGATACGCTCCTTTACGCCTTAATGTATGTCTCACCGATTTTCACGGCCATTTGCTTGTTGTAGATGCCCATGCGCCCGTCGAACCATCGCCTGCCGCTGATGTTCAGGAAGATGGGGGCGTCCTTGGGCTGCTTGATATCCACCACGTCGCCTACGTTCAGATGGTAGATGTCGCTGAGCTGCAGCTTGGTGCGGGCCAGCTCCGCGATGATCTCCAGGTCGGAGTCGCGCAGGGAATCGAATATCTCCTCCGACTTATCCTCTCCCGTGCTGCGGTGCCCCGTCTGCTTGCTGATCTCGGTGAAGATGTTGGTCAGCATCTCGCCGGGGAGGCACATGCTCAGCCGTCCGCTGCTGTTGGGGAAGCGGATGTCCAGACCCACGATGACCACCGTGTCGTCATACCCGATGAGCTGCACCAGGGTCGGGTTGGTCTCCGTGCGCACGTAGGAGAATTTCAGGGTGATGTAGTTCTCCCAGCTGCGCCCCAGGAAGTCCAGCATGTCTTTGATGATGTCCGCGTACATGTTGAGCTCCAGGTCCGTCAGCTTGTAGTCCGGGTCGAGGTTGTCGTCCGGCTCGCCCTCGCCGCCCATCATCCGGTCCATCATGGTCAGCAGCACCGGTGTAGCCAGGTGGACCAGGATCGGATACTCCTCCTGCAGATCCTCCCGGTCGATCTTCGCCAGGGCCAGCACGTCGCCCTCCCTCAGCGCGTTGGAGAACTCGTAGTAGTGCAGCTCCTCGATGGAGCCCACCTCGATCTCGCAGGTGGAGTGGAACATAGCGTTCAGCCGGGAGTTGATGACCCGCGTGTAGTTCTCGTAGATACTGTTGAGGATCTTCAGACGGTCCTTGCTGAACTTCCGAGGACTGAAAAAGTCGTATTTCTTATATTTTTTTTCGGTGGACTCCTCTTTTTTGGGGCCCTCGTCAAGACCTCCGCTCTGGGCTGCCGCCAGCAGTGCGTCGATCTGGCTTTGTGATAAGACTTCTGCCATATTGTCTCCTCATTCCCGACTTTGGATTCCAAGGGCGCCGTCTCGCCGGTCCCGCCTGAGCGGCCCGGTCGGAACGGGGCGCTTTTGCTTTGACGGATATGGCGCGGAGCACATGCGTTACTCCGCCTCGGTACTGGCAGCGTACATATCTGCCAGGGGATCCGGATTTTCCTGCTGGGTGTCCGTGTAATACTTCTGGATGCTGCCCGCGAAGGGATTATCCAGCTCCTCGTCCGAGAAGGCGATCATGATCTCTACCCGCCGGTTCTTCTGCCGGTCCTCCTCCGCATCGTTGGGGGCGATGGGCAGCCACTGGCCCTTGCCCTCGTCGCTGATCCGGGCGGCGCTGATGCCGCTGTTCTCCTGGATGTACGCCGCTACCTCGGCGGCGCGGCAGGCCGCCAGACGCCGGTCCTTCCGGGCGTTGTAGGTGGTCTGCGCCGTGGCGGTGTGGCCCGTGACCACGATCTCGTCGATATAGAGCTGGTTCTCCGTCAGGATGGGGATCAGCTTATCCAGCTCCTCCTTGCCCTCCTGGCGCAGCACGTCGCTGTCGCCGCCGAAGAACACGGAGTTGGGGAAGGAAAAGAAGGCGAAATTATCTCCCTTGGTAAAGGTGACCTCGTCCTCGCTGGAATCCGCGGAGGACTGCTGGGAGGCCGCGTACTCCGCCAGATACTCCAGGATGACCTCCACCTGCTCGTTGACCTCGTCCTGGGTCATGGGCATGTCGTCGCCCAGGTCCGCGTCATTGGTGCCGTCCGGCCCCAAGGGAGAGTCGTCGGTGCTGACCTCCGCGTCCTTGTTGAAGCTCTGGACGATCATCATCCACTTCTCCTGATCGATGGTAGACATAGAGTACAAAAGCACGAAGAAGCACAGCAGCAGGGTCACCATGTCGCCGTAGGTGTCCATCCAGTTGGCGCCGCCCTCGCCGCCGCCCTTTTTCTTTTTTATGGAAGCCATATTTCGCTCACCTCATTCTCACGGGCAGGGCTTACTCAGCGCCCTCGCCCTTGCCGCCCTTCTGATCGCCGCCGCCCTCGCGCTGGCGCTGGGCCACGAAGGTCAGCAGCTTCTCCCGCAGGGCCTTGGGGTTGGAACCGGCCTGGATGGACATGATGCCCTCCACGATGATCAGCTTGCAGAGCATCTCTTCCTCATCCCGCTGCCGGAGCTGGTTGGCGATGGGCCCGAAGATCATATGGGCCAGGATACAGCCGTACAGCGTGGTGACCAGGGCGGTGGCCATGGCGGGACCCAGGTCGCCGCCGCCGCTCTCCACGTCCATGGCCTTCAGCATGTTGATCAGACCGACCAGCGTACCCACCATGCCGAAGGCGGGAGCCACGGAGCTTCCCCGGTCGTACATGCCCGCGCCGGCCTCGTGCCGGGCGGAGGACTGCTCGATATCGTTCATCATGATCTCACGGGCCTGGTCGGCGTCGTTGTTGTCCACGATGAGCATGATGCACTGCTTGAAGAAGGGGTCCTCCTGCTGGTTGCCCCGCTCTTCCAGGGCCAGCAGGCCGTTCTTACGGGCCACCTGGGCCAGGTCCACCAGCTCGTCGATGATCGCCAGGGGGTTATTGCCCTTGGTGTTCATAAGGACCTTGAAGTGCTTGGGGATATCCTTCAGGGCGCTGGGGGGGAAGGAGGCTACGATGATGAAGAGCGTACAGCCGATGGTGATAAACACGCTGGCCGGGTCCCAGAAGTTACCGACCTGTTTGGGCGTCAGCAGACCGCCCTCGCCGCCGAACATCATACCGATCAGCATGATCACTACTGCACCAGCAACACCGATTATATATGTAATGTTCATATTTTACAACCACCATTTTACTCCCGCAGGGAGAAATTGTCTCTCACGAGGGCGCATTTGAAGCCCGTCCAGACGGCCGCGCCGTCTCGACATCCCTCAAACGCGCCCCGCGCGCTTCAACGTTTGTCGGTCACCGTGATGATCCGGTGAACATCCTGTACCTTGGCATTGTAATCCTGGATCTTCTTGATGATGTCCTCCGGGGACTCCTTGACGATGAAATAGTCCCGGTTCATCATGACGATCTTGGATTCGGGGATCATCTCGATGCTCTCGATCTGATTGTGATTGATGAGGAACCGCTCGTTGTTCCGCTTGGTCAGGACGATCATAGCGTTCTCCTTTCTCCTCCCCCCGGCCGCCCGAAGACGGCCGGGGGATATGAGTCCTATTTCCTTTCGGGGTCAGTCAGCCCTCAGGCTTACCGCTTCATGTTCACCAGCTCTTCCAGCATGGAGTCGGTGACGGTGACGATACGGGTGTTGGCCTGATAGCCGCGCTGGGTCACGATCATGTTGGCGAACTCGGTAGCCACGTCCGCGGTGGAGGCCTCCAGGCCGCCGTTGCGGATCTCGTTGCTCTTGTTCTGGGCCAGGAGATCCTTGATGCCGGGGGCGCCGTCATCCGTGACCCTCTGGTTGTTCAGATAGGTGCCCGGCTCCAGCAGGCCGCCCGCGATGCCCACGTTCATCTCGCCAGCGCCCTCCATGGCCTTGTAGTAGGGGCCGCCGATGTGGGTCACGCCGTCGGGAGCGGTGACCTTGCCGATGGCGGCGTAACCGATGACCACGGTATCGCCGTTTTCCGCTACGCCGGTGATCGCGCCGTTGGAGTTGATGCTGAGTCCGTTCAGAGTGACCAGCTTACCGCTCATGTCGGGCAGGGGGCCGGTGTAGGTCAGCTTATCCGGAGTGGTGCCATCAGGTTCCATTTCTACGCCCACACCGTCCGGGAGATCCCCAAGCTTCCCGTTCTCATCGTAGGTAGCGTCCATCAGGGAATAGTTTTTCCGCGCGGTCGAATCAGCTCCCGCCGGCCCTAGAAGGTCATACACAGGATCGCCGGTCTGCCAGAGGGATTCCTTTGTCGTGGGGTTATACCCGCCGTTGCCCTCCGTAGGCGCTGTGGCGGCAATAGGCACCCGCAGGGGCACCAGCTCCGTGCTGACGATCAGCTTATCCTGAATATTGATCTTGTTGCCGTTCTCATCTATTTTATACTGCTCTTTTGCTTCGGGATCATAATCCGGATTCTGCACCATCTTGAACCCGTAGACGACATTCTTGTTGCCGTCCGTGACGTAGCCCAGAGCATCGACGCTGAAGTCGCCCACGCGGGTCAGGTTCAGCTTGGTATAGTCCTCCGCGCTGTCGAACTTCAGGTCCTTATTGCCCACCAGGAAGAACCCGTCGCCCTCCAGCATGCAGTCCATACCCACGCCGGTGGGGTTGAAGGTTCCCGGGGACATGTTCAGGTCGATGGAACCCACCTGGGAGCCATAGCCGATCTGGGAGGGGGTGTTGCCGCCCCGGACAGCGGTGCCGTTGCTGCCGGCCCGGCTGGTGGTGTAGATGGATTCCTGGAAGATCATCCGCTGGGCCTTGTAGCCCGCGGTATTGACATTGGCGATGTTGTTGCCAATGACGTTGAGGTTGGTCATGTGAGTTTTGAGTCCGCCGATGGCGGCATACATTGCTCCAGTCATGCGATCATAATCTCCTTTTTGCCTCTGGCGCCGCCGCTCCCCCGCCATTCGGGCGGGAGGGCAAGGCATCCTGAAAGGTCCTGCTCTTCTTTATTTCAAAAGAACGGCGCCGTCGATGTTGGTAAAAATGTTTTCCTGCATCTCCTCCTGGGACATGGTGGTGATCACCCGCCCGTGGGGGATGTTGATGATAAACGCCCGTGTGGAGTCAAACGCCAGGATATTGGTGGCTCCCTTGGCGCTGGCCCGCTCCACGCTGTCCGCCAGCTGGCCCATAAGCGCGGGCGTCACCTCGATGCCCCGCTCCTCCGCCCGCGCCTTGGCGTGCTTGGAAAAGGCCACGGAGAAGCTCTCCGCCGCCGGGGCCGCGCTCTGGATCTCCCGTTGGAGCATGGTACCGAAGCTTCCCGCGTCCCTGCGGCGTACCGGCTGCACCTGCTCCACCTGGCCCAGCCGCTCTATTGGCATGATCGGTGTGATTCGCTCTGCCATATGCTCATCCTCATTTCCGCTCCGGCGCCGTCGTTATCCCAGTGCCTTCTCTAACGTCTCTTCTTCGGCGCCGCCCTCGTCCGTCTCAGGAGGCGTGGCCTCACCTTCGCCGGGCTTCTCAACGCTCTCGCCCTCGCCGGGTCCCTCGGGCTTATCGACACTCCCGTCCTCGCCGGGCTTCTCGGTCTCATCGCCCTCCTCGGGCTTCTTCGCGGGCAGCTTGCCCACGGCCATGATCTGGTTGAGCAGGTAGGTCTCATCGCCGATGAAGATGACCCGCTGGCCGTTATACAGGCCCGTTCCGGTAACGACGCCTTCCTTCTCGCCCACCAGCTTGCCCTCCTTGTCGTACACGGGCAGAGTCACGGTCTGGCCCACCAGGGAGGCGGTATAGTTCAGGATGTTGGCCTCGGTCAGATCGTCCACCTGGGACTTCATGTCGGTGATGGCCTGCATGACGGTCATCTGGATGATCTGGTTCATCATGTCGTTGGTATCGGCGGTGTTGTCGATGGTCTGGTTCTGGAGCTGGGTCACCATCAGAAGCAGCATATCCTCAAAGGAGAGGGTATTGTTTGCATCGTCGGAGTCCGGCAGCACCGTGGTAGACTTGTGTCCCACATCGCTGGTAGGGATCGGCACCTTGGCCGGCTGGTAGACTCCGGTGGTTTTCTGGTTGTTGTAGTAGTTATAAATATCAACGCTCGTGTTCAGATCGCTCATGTTCTAGCTCCTTTTTAGAGTTCGTCCGTACCGAACAGGCCCAGGCGCAGCTTCTGGAGAAATTCCTGCCCATTTTCGGGGGCTTCCTCCCGGCGCTCCTGCTGCTGGCGGTTCTGCTGCTGTCCCCGCCCGTCGGGATCGGCCTGCTTGAAGTGCTGCTCCTGGCTCTCCTGGCCCCGCTGGACCTCCACGTGGACTTCCTCCTGGCCGTAGTTCTGGAGGGCGGTATGCAGTCCGTCCAGATGCTGGTTGAGCACTCCCGCCGCCCTGGCGTTGGACGTGTGGAGCACCACCTGCAAAGCGCCGTTGGCGTCCTTGGTCATCTCGATCACCAGACTGCCCAGGTTCTGGGGAGCCAGGCGGATCTGGATGCGCTCCGTACCGGCCTGCGCCGCGCTGCGGATGGCGTCTGCCAACTGGTTGTCCATCTCCGGCTTCTGGGTGTCCACGGCGTCATACCGCTCGCCCACCTTCACGGGGACGGCGCGGGCCTCATGGAACACGGGCTGCTCCCCCACAGGGGCCTCCTCAGGGGCGTCCTCGCCGTTGTCCGCGCGGATCTCCACCTTCTCCGGCAGGTCGGGCTTGTCTGCCTCTTCCACTGCCTGCTCCGGAGCGCTTTCGCGGACCTGCTCCGCCTGCTGGACGGTCTCCTCCGCGGGAGCCTCCTCCATGGCCTGGCCGAAGTCCTTGGGCTGCTGCTCCATGGATACCTCCGCGCCCAGCTCGCTGTCAACGGCGGTCTCCATTCCGGGAGCCTGGGCATCGACCTCCATAGCCGTCTCCTGAACGGTCTCCTCGGGGAGCGCGGTCAGTACGGGAGCCGCCGCCTGTTCAGCGCCGCTCTCCACGATGTCGGGCCGGAACAGATCCATGACCACGGCGTTGGGGTTGCCCACCAGATTCTCGGGCTTCAGCTCCTCCTCCGGCTTCTCCACCGGGAGCTTGCCCTCCTCCAGACTCTCCTCCTGGCCCTCCACGGGCTTCTCGGCGGGAGCGTCCTTCTCGGGCTGCTTGGAGGACACCTTGTTTCCGGACTGCTGCATCATCTCCTGGAAGCTGACGGCGGCCTGGCTGCCCTTGTCCTTGCTTGCCGCGCCCTGCATGGCCCCAATGGCCGCGGACATCTTCTGCATCTGCCGGAGCAGGGCGTTTTCAATGTTCGTCATATTTCTGCGTTCACCTCGCTTTAAATGATATCGCTCAAATCGGGTTCCTTTGCTTCCTCACGAATGAGGGTCCCGGTCAATGTTTCCCAGCTCTCGTCCTCGTCCTTGACGCCCACGTCCAGATCGGCGTAGATGCCCAGCTGCTGGAGCCGGTCCTTCAAGAGGGTCAGCTGCTCCTTCCGGGGATCGTCCTTATCCAGGGAGTCGATGGTCTCGGACAGCTCCGCCATGGATCGCACAGCGGTCTTCTTGGGAGGCTGATCGTCCTTCTTGGCGCTCAGGCTCTCCAGGATGGCGTCCAGGGCGTCGATGATGGCCTGCTTCTCCTGCTCTTCCTTGGACTTCTCCATCTGGACCCGCAGGCGCAGGAACATATCCTGATAGAACTGGCTGTTGGGGTCCCGGACCTGGTCAACGATGCTGGGTTTTTCCTGATCTCCACCCATATAGGCCGAAGAATTTGTGGCCCGGGCGACAACGTCATAGATCGCGCCGTACATCTCGCACCGCTGCTTTACTCTCTGGAACGCCTCCGGATCAGCGGAATAGTCCGTTGACTCCATCAGCTCTGCCAGCCAGGCCACCATGTCGCCATCGCCGTGTACCCCGTCCCTGAGGAACGGCGTATTCTGGCTGTAATTGCGATCCTGTCCCGCCAGGGAAACCACCATGATCTTGCTGTCCATGGCATCCGGCCGGACCGTGCCGCCATAGCCGAAGTATGCCGTCTCAGCCTTGGTCAGCACGCCCTTCTCCACCAGATCGTCCAGGAAGCCGTCGTAGTCCTCCCGTGTCATGTTCTGGAAGTCGTACTTGACGGCCAGCTCGTCGATCTCCGCGTCCGTCAGTCTGGGCCGGCCGCTGGAGGCATAGGCGTTGGTGCGGTTGAGCATCAGGTTTTCCTTGCCAAAGAAGCTTCTCTTCGGGTCGGAACGCGCCGCCGGCGTCTGCCCGGGAACCAGGGGTAAGTATCTGCCGTAAACTCTGCCAATGTCCATGTTTCCTTTTTCTCCTTCGTCATTGCTCCGCGCATCCGCGTGGGTAAGTCGTTTCAAACGGCTCCGCGCCGCCTTGCCCGCTCACCTCCCTTCCGATCGGAATGGGATATGCGCCTGAGACCGGCCTCACCTCCTTTAATGGTATGTATATCTGAGAACGTCCCGCAGGACGATGCTCACATCGTTACGCGCTCTGGGCCTCCATGATCCGCTTGGTGGTGACAAATTCGTCGATCAGGTTCTCCTCGCTCTTCTGGACGGCCTTGTTGTAGACCTCCAGCTTCTTCTCCCGGAGCTTTTCAATAGAGGAGGTATCCTTCTTGGCCTCTACCACTTCCCTGCGCTTGGCCTCCTCCTGCTTCTGCAGCTCCGCGAGGAACTGCCGGGCCTCCTCGATCTGCCGCTCCATGGCCCGCAGGTACTGCTCGTACTTGAGGGCGTCCAGGATGCTGATCCCCTCCGTCTTCCGGCGGTTGAACTCCTGGCTCAGGTGGCGGTACTCCGCCTCCAGGTCCTCGATGTGCTCCTCCTGCTGCCGGATACGGGCAAGGATGGCGCCGTGCTCAGCCTGGAGGGAATCCAGGATCTGCTGTTTATATTCCAAAACTGTTTCCAGAGAAAATCGGAACTTTTTCATATGCGCTCTCCCGTATCGTATCCGTGTCCGCTCCCCGCAGGGCGCGGTCTGGGCCGCAGGTCATTCTATTCGCCCGCCCCTCCGGCGGACACCCGTCAGCGCAGGATGCGCCGCAGCTGCTCCAGGCTCTCCTCATAGGAAAAGCTCTCGTTGATGCCCTGCATCAAAAACTGGTTGATGCCGTCGATCTTGCCCAGGGCGTGGTCCAGCTTGGCGTTGGTCCCCGCCTTGTAGGCCCCGATGGACACCAGGTCGGCATTCTTCTCATACACGCCCATGATGTCCCGCAGCTTACTGGCCAGCTGCCGGTGCTCCGGGGAGACGATCTCCACCATCAGACGGGAAATGCTGGCCCCCACGTCGATGGCCGGGAAGTGGTTGGCGTTGGCCAGCTGCCGGGACAGCACGATATGGCCGTCCAGGATGCCGCGGACCGTGTCCGCGATGGGCTCGTTGGTGTCGTCGCCCTCCACCAGGACCGTATAGACCCCGGTGATGGAGCCCCGCTCGAAGTTCCCGCTGCGCTCCAGCAGCTTGGGCATCTCGGCGTACATGGAGGGCGTGTACCCTCTCGCCACCGGCGGCTCGCCGATGGCCAGGCCGATCTCCCGCTGGGCCATGGCGAAACGGGTCAGGGAGTCCATCATCAAAAGCACGTCGTACCCCTGGTCCCGGAAGTACTCGGCGATGCTGGTGGCCACGCTGGGGCACTTCATCCGCAGCATGGCCGGCTGGTCGGAGGTGGCCACCACCAGGATGGAGCGGCGCATCCCCTCTTCCCCCAGGTCCTTCTGCATGAACTCCAGGACCTCGCGGCCGCGCTCGCCCACCAGGGCGATGACGTTGATGTCCGCTTTCACGTTCTTGGCGATCATGCCCAGCAGGGTGGACTTGCCCACGCCGGAACCGGCAAAGATGCCGATACGCTGGCCCTTGCCGATGGTCAGCAGGCTGTCGATGGCCTTCACCCCGAACTCCATCCGCTCTCGGATGGGGGGCCGGGTCATGGGATTTATGTAGGCGCTGTCAATGGAGAAGGTGTCCCCCCGCCCGAAGGGCTCCAGCCCGTCGATGGGCTGCCCCAGGGCGTTGATGACCCTCCCCCGCAGAAAGGGGCCTACCGGCAGCGTCAGCCGCTTGCCGGTATTGCGGACGAAGTTGCCCGCGGATATCCCACTCATATTAGCATAGGGCATGAGTAGAATATGGTCGTTTTTGAACCCCACCACCTCGGCGGGGATCTGGCCTCCGGACTCGTTGGAATAGATGCGGCAGATGTCCCCGATGGCGGCCCGGCCGCCGGAGGCCTCGATGGACATGCCCACGATGTTTTCGATTTTCCCGGTCCTGCTCATGGTCTCGGCGGACCTGATCTGTGGGATCAACTCGCGGAACATAGCCATCCTTTCCCTTGCCGTCCTTTGATACGGTCACTGTCCCTGCTGCGGGGGGAGCCCTCAGAACGCCCCCATCTGGTCCCGGAGCAGGTCCCGGATATTGGTCATCTGGGTAGACACGCTGGCGTCGATGATCTCCTCCGGCGTCTCCACGATGCAGGTGCCGCCCTCGTCGTCCCCCATGGGGATGATCTTCACGTGCTGGCTCAGGGCCCCCAGGGCCGTGGTCAGCGCGGGGGATATCTGGGCGGCGCTCTTGGTGTCGCAGCCGGAGATATAGATGTGGACCCACTCCTGCCGCTTGAGCCGCTCCGTCGCCGTCTGGATCATCCGGACGATGACCTCGCTGCTGCTCTTCAGACTGACCCGGACCACCTTCTCCGCGATGGCGATGCACAGGTCCAGCAGCTCGTCCTGGGCCTGGAGCAGGACCTCCTCCCGGGCCATCCCGGCCTTCTCCAGGAAGGCCTGCACCTCTTTTTCCAGGCGCTCGGCCACGGCTTCCTTGTCCCGCTGGGCGTCCTCCATGGCCTTGCCGATGCCCTGGGCGTAGCCCTCGCGGTAGCCCTCGTCCCGGGCGCCCATGCGGATCTCCTCCTGCTCCGCCTTGGCGGCGGCGCGGGCGCCGGCCAGAAGCTGCTCCGCTTCCTCCCTGGCCTGCTTCAGGATGAGCTCCGCCTGGAGCTGTGCGTACTGCACGGGCCCGGTATGCTGCTCCTGGGGAGCGGCGGCGCGCGCCTCCTCGCCGGAGGGCGGCGCTTCCTCCTCCAGGACCGCCTCCTCCCCGGGGGGGGCGGCTATGTCCTCGCCCGCTTCCTCCTCGCCGGGAGCCTCCGGCGGGGATTCCGCCTCAAGTTCCAGCTCCTCAGCGCTGGGGAAACGGTATGCCTCAGGGTCGAGGAGCCCCTTGAGTATGTTACGCAATGATATCGTCCTTTCCGCCCTTCAGGATCACGATCTCGTTCTTCTCCTCCAGGTCGCGGATGATGCCGACGATCCGCTGCTGCGCATCTTCCACGTCCTTCATCCGGACGTTGGTGGTGATCTCCAGGTCGTCCCGGATGCTCTCCGCCATACGGGCGGACATGTTCATGAACAGCTTGTTGGACACGTCGCCGTTGGCCGACTTGAGGGCCAGCACCAGGTCTCTGGGGTCGCAGTCCCGGACGAAGCGCTGGACGGACCGATCGTCCATGGTGACGATGTCCTCGAAGACGAACATCCGCTTGCGGATCTCGTCCGCCAGCTCGGCGTTGTTCACGCCCAGGCGGTCGAAGATGGCCTTCTCGCTGGAACGGTCCAGATTGTTCATGATGCCGGCCACGTAATCGATGCCGCCCACCTTGACGTTGGACGTGGTGAGCATACTGGAGAACTTCTTCTCCATCTCCGCCTCGATGATCTTCACGGCGGTAGGGGAGGCGCTCTCCATGGTGGCGATGGACTCCACCACCCGGACCTGCCGCTCAGGCGGCAGCTGCTCGATGACGCCCGCCGCCTTGCTGGGGTCCACGTAGCTGAGCACCAGCGCGACGGTCTGGGGACGCTCGTTCTGGAGGGCGGAGTACAGGCTCTTGACGTCCGCTTTGTCCAGGAACGCGAACTCCCGGTTTTTCAGGCTCTTGGTCACCTTCTCCAGCAAGCTGGTGGCCGTGGCCACGCCGAAGGCCTTCTCCAGCACGGTACGGGCATATTCCAGGCCGCCCTCGGTGACCGCCTTCTGGGTCATGCAGCTCTGATAAAACTCGCTGAGCACGTCCTCGGTCTGCTGGGCGTCCAGCATCCCCAGGCGCGCCACCTCCAGGGTCAGGGTCTCCAGGTCGGAGGCGTCTATGTATTGGTAGATAAGGGATGCCTTATCCGCTCCCAGGGAGACGACGACGGCCGCAGCCTTCTGGGGGCCCGTCAGCTCCGGTCTCAAGACGTCAGCCATTGTCGTCCTCTCCTCCCTTCAGCCAGGTCTTGAGCATGAGGGCCGCAACCTCGGGGTTGTTCTGTACGAACTGGCGTACCGTCTTACGCAGCTCCATGCTCTTCTCGGTATTGATATCCATGATATCCGCGCCGGTAGTGGGCGGGGGCTGGACCCCCTCCTCGCCCGGCGGGACGATGCCAAGCTCGCTGAGCATCCCGGAGGCGCCCAGCTCGCTGAGCTGCTCCTCGATGATCCGCTGGTCTTCCTCTTCCTTCTGCTTCTTCTTCCTGCGGATGCTGAGGATCACCACCAGAATGATGATCAGCAGCAGCAGGGCCACGGCGGCGATGATCAGATAGGGCATGTTCTCCGGCGTAAAGAGGCCGGCAGGCGCCGTATCCACCACGGGCTCCGCCTGACGGGGCACCACCAGCACGCTGACCCGATTCTGCGGGTCCTCGCCGCCGATGTTGGTGACGGTGGCGATGTGCTCACTCAAACGCGCCTCGTCCACCTCGGCCGCTACATCTTCGCTGGCGGTGATGGTGACGGCCACGCCGATATCGGTGATCCGGGGCGTATAGTACTCGACCTGCTCTACAGTGGTGTCGATATTGTTGTCCCGCTCATACCATGTGGACACGCCGTCACCGTCCTGCACGCCCTGGGCGGCATCTGCTATGTAGTTGGGGATGTCGGCGTTGGTCTCGGTGCCGGGCACGCCGCCCACCATCTCTATCCCATCCCTGGTCAGGGCGAACTGGCCCATCTCATGGCCGATCAGACCGCCGCTCTCATAGGATCCGTCCGGCTGGCGGTAGGTTGTGTCCTCGCGATAGCGCTTGGCCACCTCCACGGTGGAGTTGACCGCCACGCTGACGTTGTCCGCGCCGTAGAGGGGATCCAGCAGCTGCTTGATCTGGGTGCGCAGCTGGTTGTTGGTGCGTTCCTGCATCCGGTACTGGAGCTCGGCGGCATCGCCGGGGGAATCCTCCCCCGCGCTGTAGGTGTTGCCCACGTTGTCCGTGATGGACACGCTGTCCAAGGTCATCCCGGACCAGGCGTGGCTCACCAGATGGCGGATGCCGTTGGCCTCGCCGTCGGTGAGCATGGTGCCGCTCCGCATCTGCACCCTGACCGACGCGGTGGTCTCCGTGGAGACATCCTCCAGCACGTAGGTGCGCTCCTGTCCCGGGTTGATATACACCTGGACGTCCAGCACGTTGGGGATCGTGCGGATGCTGGCCTCCAGCCGCTCCTGGACGGAGATCTGCCAGGTCCGCGCCTCCTGGGAGGAGGTGGACAACGCGCCCACGTGTTCATAGTAGGAACCGTACAGGCTGGCGTTCTTGGGATAGCCCGCCTGGGCCATCTGCGCCAGCAGGGCGGCGTATTGATCGTCGCGCACCATGATCACGTTGCCGTTGACCTGATAATCCGTTATGCCGTTGTTCTGGAAGTAGGTCATGATCTCGCTGACTTCCGTAGGCGTCAGGTCCTGATACAGCTGCGTGTACGGCTTCTTGCTCATGGTCACCGACAGCGCGATCACAGCGATCAGGATCACGGCCAGGGCGGCGGCCAGTATGATGCGCAATTTCTTGCTCATATTTTTGAAAAAGTCCTTGATCTTTTCCCAAAGACTCTTCAGCTTTGAGGTATCCACAGGCAATTCCCCCGGCCCTTTCTATCGATTACGCACTACGCGCTCAGAGGCTGATGCGGCTCAGCTCGTTGTAGGCGTTCAGCGCCTTCTCTCGCACCTGTACGAACAGCTGCGTGGCCACCTCAGCCTTATACAGCGCCATGCTCAGCGTCGCGGGATTGTCCAGCTGGCCGGTAGACAGCAGATACTCCGTCTTGGCCACCCCGTCCTCGGCCTCCCTGACGTTGTCCACCAGGGCCTGGAACACGTCGGCAAAAACAGATCCCTCCGCCGCCTGTCCTTTCGCGGCGGGCTGTGCTTCGCGGCTGGGCAGCGCCTCCCACAGGGGGGCGATCCGTTGAAACTCCATACTCATATCCGTTTCCTCCAGACACGCGGCCCGCTGCGGGGCCGCGCTTCAAATTTCATGGGCCGGTCCCGGCGGACCGGCTGAAAACATGAAGAAGCGGGTCAGACCACGAAACAAACGCCTGCCTCTGATCGAACTGACCCAACTTCATCTATCTCTTATCTGCCGATCTCCATGCCGGCGCTGATAACGCCCTTGAGCACGTTGAAGGCAGTCACGTCGGCGGAATAAGCCTGGCTTGCCGCCATAGCGTCAGTGATCTCCTTGACCAGGTCCACATTGGGGAGCTCCACATAGCCCTCCTCGTTGGCGTCCGGGTCCGTGGGATCGTACTTCAGCTTAAAGTCCGAGGGATCGTCCGCGATCTCCACCACCCGCACGCCGCCGCTGGTCTCGGCCCTCGCGTTGCTGACCATGCCCTGGGCCCGGTCCATGGCGACGCGGAAAGCGTCCCGGGTGGCGTTCTGCGCCTGGAACACCACCATCTTCCGGCGGTAAGGTCCGCCGTCCTCGGTGCGGGTGGTGTTGATATTGGTGATGTTCTGGCTGATCACGTCCAGACGCAGATGCTGGGCGGTGATGCCGGAACCGATGATATTGATGGTGCTGAGAAAAGACATATCCGTTCTCCTTATCTATCATTCGCCGCCCCCGGGGCGCGCCCCGGAAACGCTTCTGTTTCCCTTACTGTCCGCGGATGGCGACGAGCAGCCGGGACATATCGCTGCTGATGGCCCGGTAGACGTGCTGCACCTGGTAGGCGTTGCGCACCAGCTCCATGGACTGCTCGGCCACGTTCACGCCGTTCTCGTCCATCCTGGCGGACTCGTCCACCGCCGTATGCACCACGGGCGCGGAGGAGGCGATGGCGGCGCGCACGTCCCCCATGGGGCCTCCGCTGCCGGCGGCCTGCAGGATGCTGCTGCGCAGGGCCTCCTCGAACGTCACGTACTTGGCCTTATAATTGGGGGTCTCCGCGTTGGAGATATTGTCCAGGATCGCCCGCTGCTTCGTCCACTGGAAGTGGGCCGCGCGCTCGAGCATCATCATGGAATTGGATGTGAAAAAATCTGACATGATCGTTCCTCTCCGTTGATCCACAAACTCGAAAAACTAACCGTTTCACCTTGCCGGATGAAGCGGGGCCGCCGCTGCCGGAAAGCGCGTGGCGCTTCCGCCGTCCATTTCTTTTCCATGGGAATATGCGACACGGTAAGTATACTATATTTTCTCTCCAGAAGCAAGATAAAAATCAAAAATTGTCGAATCTATCCATAACCTGTCATCTTACGGGGCCCAGTTTTGACACTTTTCCGATAAAATTACCAAATTCTCCAAAATAGTTAAATTATGGAAGGTATTTTCCCCGGAAGAGGCGGCTAAAGACGGCAAAACGTCCACGAGCTATCCTATGAAGCCCGTGGACGTTCTATGACAATATGGTGGAAAAAGCTGGACGAGCTCACTGTCTCCCGCCCGTGTCCCGCAGGACATCCAGCAGAGCCAGGGGCGGCAGCTCTTCCCCCGCCGCCTCCCGGTTGACCTCCGCCGCGGCCTTCAGCTCACTGCGGAGGATGGGGACGCTCTTGGGCGCCTCGATGGCCAGGCGGACGCGCCCCGAATCCACCGAGAGGACCGTGATCTCGATCCCGTCCCCGATGAGCAGGGACTCCCCCGCCTTCCGCTGAAGGATCAGCATAGGCCCTCTCCCTTCCCCGCGCCGAACTCCGAAAGGAGGTGGCGCATGTGGTAGTCTCCCGACTCCAGGATGACCTGCATGGCCCGCCCGGTCCGGTCGTTGACGGCCACGGGGCAGCGGAGGTTCACCGTGCTGTCCGCCACCGGGCTGCGCACCACGCACAGGGCGTAGAAGCACAGCTCCTCGCTGCGCTCCACCCCCAGCTCCCGCAGCTCCTCCCCCGTGAGGACGGGGGCGTAGTCTGGCTTCAGGGAGAAGGGGTTCATCGCCACGAAGGCCAGCTGGGGCGTCCGCGCGCTCTGGAAGCACAGCAGGCTCCCCCCGCTCCCCTCGAAGGGCATGAGGCAGAACTCCTTCTCCTCCTCGAAGCCGAAGAGCCCTTTCTCGAACCGGAGCAGATGCTCGCAGTCCGCCTCGCCGAAATATTTGGTCTGCAGCAGCACGTATGATCCTCCCGCTTACGCTCTCACGTCCACCGGCTCGTAGTTGGGGTCGGCGGAGGGCGGCACGTAGATGGGGCCGCCGATATACTTGATGATGACCTCCGGCCGCTGGGTGACCGTCAGCTCGATGTCGCCGGGGGTGAACTCGAAGCTGCCCCCGCCGATCTTCCAGTCGAAGTTCAGCTTATCCATCTCATACCGGATGTTCATCTCGCCGGGGTCCCAGGTGATCTCTGGGCCCACCGAGGGCAGGAACTGCAGGCCCACGTCCTTCAGCCCCTCCGTCAGGGACTGCCGGGAGAGCAGGGTGATGACCTCCTCCCCCAGCTTGGTCTCCATCATCAGCTTGCCCTCCCGGGCAAAGGTCGCGGTAGCCTTATAGGAGGCTTCGATGCCCTTCTTGGCGTTCTGCTCCTGACTGCGGGCCAGGGTGGGGGTGATGGAGTTACGGGCTTCGAACGTGTCGATGTTCAGCCGGATGGGGCGGCTTTTGATCTGGAGCCCCTTCTTGTCTCTGGAAATTTCCATTTCCGCCGTACCCCGGGCATACTCCAGCTTTGCGTTGGTGGTCTTCATTTCGATCTGAATAGGTACGGTGGTGATCTCGATCAACGGTTTCATTGTTCGGTGCGCGCTCCCTTCTGCTCTATTTTAGCGGCTTCCTTGCCGTAACACACCAGAAATAAGAAAATTAAGAGATCAGCTCATGTAATCGATCAGCGACTGGCTGAGGAGCTGCGTGCCCACCTTCAGCGCCGCGCTGTAGCAGTAGTAGTCCCAGGAGAACTGGGTGATGGCGTCCGCAAGGTCCACCTGCTCAAGATCGAGGATATCCTCGTTTAGGGAAGTGGCCTGGGCGTCCAGACGGTCCTTGTTCTGCTCCAGGAAGCTCGCTTCCGCGTGGATATCCGTGTACTTGCCCGAAACAGCGGCCTGCCCGGCCTTCAGCTTATCCAGCAGGCGCATGGCGTCCTCCCGGTCCTCATCGCTGGCGTAGTAGCCGTTGTCGTCGCAGCGTGTGTAAATTTCGCCAAGTTTTTTCATGATCATGCAGACGTTCTTCGGGTCTCCGTCCTTGTCCACGCCGAAGCCCAGCATCTCGATGCCAGAGAGGGTCCGGTCATAGTAGGTACCAGGCACGAAGTTTCCGTCCTTGTCACGCAGCAGGCCCATGCCCAGGTCCACGGGGACCTCCTCCGCCACCATCATGTTTAGGTGCGTAAGGTCTCCCTGGTCCACATAATACTCGGCCCACGCCTTTTCAGCGGCCGAGGCGTTCGGGTCCTCCAATACCTTTCTGGCTTCCGCGGGAACACCGAAATCGTCAAGATCGTTTTTGGCCCAGTCCGGTTCATCAGCGGGATTCGGAGAACCGGCGGGATCGTTCTTCAAAAAGCTGGTCCAGGCCTTCTCCGTATTGCTCAGCGCCTCATATTCCGAAGTACCTGGCGCCGGCAGGCTGTCCTTGTAAGCCTGAGCCAGCGCAGCCTCAGAGTTCGTTATAGGACCATTGGCGTCCTTCGGTACCCAGTCAGGAGCCGGACTGGTAGGCGGGGTGGTAGCCGTGGGGTCCTTGTAATACGTTGCCCACTCAATATCGGCCTCGGTCTCGGTCGGGATGCCGTCCCGGAACGCCTCGGCCAGCGCGGCAGGAGTCAGATCTGGGTTACCGTTCGCGTCCTTGGGCACAAAGTCCGGAGCCTCCGCAGGGCTCTTCACGCCGCCCGCGCTCACATTGACCCCCCGGTAATACAGGATCGTCCGGTCCGCGTTCCAGGTAAAGGGCGCGTTGAGCTCGTCGTCCCCGGAGAACACGAAGTCGTCGCCGCATTTCGCCCCGTTCATGGAGTGGATAACGGAGGAGGCAATCTCGTCAATCACCTTGCCCAGCTCGTTGCGTCCGGCGCCGCTGGGGTCGCTGGCGGCGTAGATGTCCGCCTTGCGCCCCTCCTTATCGGTAAGGGTACTGGACACGACGCCCATAGTATCGTGGGCGATCTTGAACCGGGACAGTGTGTCCTTGGTGTTTTTGAGGTAGCTGTTGGTGCTGACGAAGGAACGCCGTATACGCCAGGCCTGGATGGCGGAGGTGGGGTCCTCGGCGAAGCTGTTGAACTTCCGGTGGCTGAGCACCTTGTTCATGGAATCGTCTCTGTTTTGTGTCGACTTTTGCAGATTATAGCGGTAGGTGTTCATCGCCATACCGGTGGTAATGCGCATACGCATATCAAAAATCCTCCTTCAGTCCAATCATCACCGGGCGGTGCCGTTGATGAGCGTATCAAGCATGGAATCAATGGTGGTCAGCAGACGGCAGGCCGCAGAGTAGGACTTGCTGAACTGCATCATGCTGGTGGCCTCGTCGTTGAGGTCCACGCCGGAGATGCTCTGCCGGCTGTTCTCCAGGTCCAGGGTGGACAGACTGTAGTTCTCCAGCTTTCCTCCGGTAGCCTCCGCGTCGCTGGCCAGCACACCGCTGATGGCGGTGAACACCTCCTGGAAGGAGCCGTGGAACACGGGCAGCGTGGCGTAGGCATCCCCCTGGACATCCTGGGCGATATAGTCCCGCTTCGTCGTGAACTCCGCCACCATGGTAAGGAGGTTGTCGTTCCGGCTGGTGTGGGACTGCTCCACGCCGTCCTCCACCTCGCTCTTTCTCTTGGTGTTGAGCAGACGCACGGTATGGGTGCTCCAGTCCTTGGAGATGGAGATATTTGCGGCGGTGATATTGGTGGGGTCGTTGTTGTCGCCCCGGTTGCTCAGCAGCACACCGCCGTCGTAGTAGCCGTATCCCAGCTGTTTCGCCGCGTGCCCCCGCACCTGGTCGATCATCGCCGCTTCCTCAGCAGTAGCCTGCTGTTTGAAAACGACCATCGCATTCCCGTCTTTGTCCGTTATTGGGTTTCCATCCTTGTCCTTTAACGTTTCCGTAATCTTATCCCAGGTAATCGGGACCCCGTTGGCGTCCAGAATCGGATTTCCGTCCTTATCCACGGGGGGGGTATTCATATCATACACCACATTCAAGGAAATCTGGTTCATCTCGTTAAAGACCTTGGCGAACTCTTTGGCCAGATTATCCAGCGCCCGCTCGTAGTAGGGGATGCCCCGTTTGATATTGGCATTGGCGTCGCGGTCCAAGTCTTCCTGCGAGCAGTACTCGCCCTCCCGGGTCAGCATCTCACGGATGGCCTGGATGCTGCCCAGGGCAGTAACGGAATGCTGGGTCCCATCCGGATTGGTGTAGCTCCCGCAGAAGGTGGTGTCTGTAAAGGCGATGATCTCGCTCTTTCCGCTGGGAGTCCCCTTCTCCTCCATCACCCGGCCCCGCTGGTCCACCAGCTTCCCCAGCTGCATGAGGTACAGGCTCTCCGCGTTGGTGGGGTCCTTCGGATCGAAGTTGAATTGGCCGTTAGGAGGTGTCACAGCCTGCTCCAAATCATCGGTAATGGTACCATCGTCCAACACATATTTTCCAAATTGCGCGACGGCGTCTTTCTTTGCTTCCTCCGCCTTGACAGCAGCGATCTCCTCCCGCGCAGCGTTCAGCGCGCTGTCGGTAGCCTTTTGCTTCCCGGTATCTTTCGCCGTCTGGATATCAGCTCTAGCTTTCGCCTGCTCTGTTGCATCAAGTTTGCCAATATCCGCTTCCGATGTCAGCCCATACTTATCCAGTACCTTTTTTACTTCTCGCTCCTGCGCCTTTGCAATCTTATCGTCAAGTCCGTCCTTCCAGTCGGGCTTCGCTGTGTCCATTTCAGCCTCGGTCAACTTCATTGCCACATCTCTTGCCGCCTGCATTGCATCCAGGATCGCCTGCTGATTTGCCTTTTCATTCAGCACCGGCATTCTCTCCGGCATTTCGATCTGTCCGCCGTAGATGCCGTCCACCAGCTTGATGGGCTTTCCGTCGGGGCCTCTGCTGCCCGCGATGGAAACGGTGAGCTTCTCCACCTCGGAGAACTGGTCGATGCGCTCCATGGAGTAGGTCACTTCGATGTTCATGTACCCGGACAGCTTATCCAGCGCCAGGTTCCGGGCGTCCCGCAGCTCCAGGGCCTTGTCGCCGTAAATGTTCTGGGTACGGATCTGCACGTTCAGGTCCCGGATCTCCGTCAGCAGCTTGTTGACGTCGGTAATGGACTCCTTCAGCTCGTTGACCTTGTTGTCCTTGATGTCCGCCAGGTCGTCGGCGGCCTTGTTGAAGTAGGTGGTCAAGATGCTGGCGGCGGACCGCACCAGCTTGTCAAACTCCTCGGAGCCGGGTTCGGCATGTTCGTTCTGCAGGGCAGCCAACAGCTCGCTGAACTGGGCCTCGATGATGCCGAAGTCGCTCTGGCCCTTGCCCACCTCGTCCAGGATGCTGGAGATCTGGCTCAGGCCGTTGTACTTCTCGTCGTTGGCCCCCAGCTTGGAGTTCTCGTTGCGGTACCGGATGTCCAGATAGGGGTCCCGCAGCTGGGTGGCGCCCCGGGTGAGGACGCCGTAGCCCACGTTGGTATTGAAGATGTTGGCGTACTTGCCCTGCCCGGTGGAGTAGAGGCTCACCAGGTCCATCCGCTGGCGGGTGTAGCCGGCGGTGTTGATGTTGGCGATGTTGTTGCCGGTAACGCTCAGCGACGCCTGGGATGCGTAGATCGCCAGACGCGCGGTAGTAAATTGACCAAAAGTGCCGATAACAGCCATATTTCCGTTTCTCCTTTATCTCAAATGCGCAAGTTCCCGTCTATTCTTAAACCCGGAAGTCTGCCAATCTGGGGTGCTCTTCCTCGGGCGGGGCGTCCTGGGCCCGCTGTATCCGCTCGATGGCGTGCAGGTTGCACTCCAGTGTATTCCGGGCCACCTCGGAGGCGGACTGGAAGACCTCGTACTTCCGGCGGAGGGACTCCACCGCGCGCCGGGTCTCCATATGGGCCTCCCTGGGCCCCCGCTCCTCCAGCTCCCGGAGGGGCACGCCGGACAATCCCAGCTGGGCCAGCAGCTTTTCCCGCTTCTGGTCCGTGCCCCGCAGGGAGAGGCTGATGACCTGCTCCTGCTTCATGCAGGCCTCCACGCCCTCCAGGTCCCCCCGGCCAACGGCGGCGGTCTTGGTCCGCTCGATCTCCGTCAGCTTCTCCAGGGTGGCGCCCAGGTTATCCAGCATCTTCAGGTACTCCTGCCATAAAGCCATATCCATCATTCGCCCTCCTCCATGAGCAGGAGCATCCTGGCGGCGGTCTCCCGGGGCTCCACCTGATACTCCCCGGCGCTCACCTGGCGGCGCAGCTCCTGGATCTTGCCAGTGGTGTTATAGGTGCGCACCTGGTAGGACAGGCTGGCCACCATCTCCCGGAAGCTGTTCCGGTCCTGCGCCCCGGGCGAGGAGACGGTAAAGTGGTCATAGTAGCCGTCCTGCGCCGCCGTCCGGGCTGTGCCGGATGAGCGGCGGGCGGCGCTGGTTTGAATGGGCGCGAAGCCCTCTGTCCCTTTGATCTGCATCATGGTTGACCTCCCAATTTTGTGCCGGCCAGACCGGCCGGCCCCCAGGCCACACATCCGGCATAGACGTCTTTGTACTATTTTTATCGGTCCGGAAACAAAAAAAATAACGCAGTCCACGAAAATTTTTGCAAAATCATGGAGCCCCCCGCCCCCGTCTCCGGCGGCCTGTCGAAAAAAGAGAAAGATTTTTCAAAATGCCATTGCAAGCCGCCGCCGTTTCCGATATAATAGGGAGAACGAATACCGTGCGGACGCCCGGCGTCCGCGCAGAATAATGGGGGATTTGATCTGCCTATGTTTGAAAAGTGCAAAAAAGGGGATATCATCGAGAAAACGGGCGCCCTGATCTGCCAAGCCCGCGTCAGCGTAGGACACTCCGGCGAGGTCCTGCTGGTCATCCCCCGGGCTGCGTCCTATAAGCCGAACGCCCTTTACCGGGTGGTATTTTACGACCCCGTGCTGGGCCGCGTCACCTGCCGGTGCCGCCTCTCCGCCTCCTTCCCCCTGCCGGGGGGCGAGCTGTCCTCCCTCCGGTGCGAGATCCTGGAGCAGCTCAACCAGGAGCAGCGCCGCCAGGACGTGAAGGTCCCGCTGGACATGACCGTCATGCTCCACGCCGTCTACCAGCCCGGGGACGCCTCCCGTATGCCAGAGGCCGGCGTGCCCTCCACCATCGTCAACATCAGCGCCGGAGGCGTTTATCTCCGGGCCCCGCTCATGATGGACAAGGGGCGCCGGGTCTGGTTCGACTTCCAGATCGACCGCGAGAACGTGACCCTCAGCGCCCAGGTCCTCCGCCGGGACAACGCGGCCCTCAGCAGCAACCACCAGATCCATTACGGCTACGGCTGTAAGTTCATCAACATGCTCTCCAAGCACGAAGCCGCCCTGCGGAGCTTCATCTTCCAGCTGCAGCGCCAGCAGCGGAAGCAGGACTGAGGGCGTCCTCCTCTATATTGCAAGTTTCCCCGAAAGTTTCCATCTCCATGCGCCCCTCCCTCTTTTGTGTGAAACTGCCGGCAGCGCACAAAAGAGGGTATTTTTATCTTTTTTTACCGAAACACGACCAACATCAATCGATCCATAAGGGAGTAAAAATCTGTGAGCCACTCAAGGAAAAGACTGGACCTGACCGGACAGCGATTCGGGAAATTGACCGTACTGGCCCCGGCCAAAAACATCAGAAAACGCACGGCGTGGCTGTGCCGCTGCGATTGCGGGCAGGAAACGGTGGTCACCACCGCGCGCCTGCGCAACGGGTTGCGCACTTCTTGCGGCTGCGACAACGACCTCTACGGCAAGCCCCCCTCCGAGATCGGGCGGGCCAGCCTGACCTACGTGGACGGGACCTGCGTGGAGATGATCCGGGCCGGTACCGTGCGGTGCAACAACACCAGCGGCGTGCCCGGCGTGAACTGGGTGGCCCGGAAGCAGCGCTGGCAGGCCTCGATCTGCTTCAAGGGCACCCGCCACTACCTGGGCAGCTACAAGGAGCTCAGCGAAGCCGTCCAGGCCCGGAAGCGGGCGGAGGAGGAGCTGTACCTGCCCTTCCTGGAGCAGTTCGAGAAGTCCAAAGAAGAATGACCCGCTCCCCGCGCTGTAAAATTTTTTAAAACGTTCCATCTGAATATGCAACTTTCCCCTCCTTTGTGTGACAATATGAGCATCACACAAAGGAGGGTTCTTCATGCCCATTCTGCAGCGCGAGTTGAGCGCCTTTGCCCAGCACTTAGAGACCGAGGACCGTTCCCCGGGCACCGTCGGCAAATACCTCCACGACGCATCCGCCTTCGCCGCCTGGCTGGGAAGCCGGGAGCTGGATCAGGGAGCCGCCGCCCGGTGGCGGGACCACCTGGTCCAAAAGGGCTGCGCCGCCGCCACCGTCAACTCCATGCTCTCCGCCCTCAACCGCCTTCTGAAATTCCTTGGCCGGGAGGACTGCAAGGTCAAGTTCCTCCGGGTCCAGCGCAGGGCTTTCCGGGAGCAGGGCAGGGAGCTCACCCAAGCGGAATACCGGAAGCTTCTGGACGCCGCGGCGGCGGAAGGCCGGGAGCGCCTGGGCCTGCTGATGGAGACCATCTGCGCCACCGGCATCCGGGTCTCGGAGGTGCGGTATATCACCGTCGAGGCGGCGCGGCTTGGCCGGGCGGAGGTCAGCCTGAAGGGGAAGGTCCGGACCATCCTGCTCCCGGCGAAGCTCTGCCGGAAGCTGGAAAAGTACGCCAGAAAAAACAAGACCGTCTCCGGCGAGATCTTCCTCACCAGAAACGGACACCCGCTCTCCCGCCGCCAGATCTGGCGGGAAATGAAGGCGCTGTGCGCAAAAGCCGGGGTGGAGCCGTCCAAGGTCTTCCCCCACAACCTCCGGCACCTGTTCGCCACTGTTTTCTATAAGGCCTGCCGGGACATCGTGAAGCTGGCGGACGTTCTGGGACACTCCTCCATTAATACCACGCGGATCTATTTGATGACCACCGGCGCGGAACACGCGAAACAGCTGGAACGGCTGGGATTGGTCACATAGCTTGGTCATGTTGACAAAATTTTTATTTTGTCCTTTCCCTACATACCTTTTTTCAATTCATTATAACACAATCATCTCGCAAGGGAAGATAGTTTCCTAAAAATCAGCGAATTAACGAATAACGCGCAAAAATCCTGGGACTGCAAAGACTCTTTTTCGCAGCCCTTAGATTTTGCGCGCTTTTTTTGCCGTACTTCTTCTTTACATTATCAAAAAAACTGGCGCCTTGTGGCAAAATAAAAATTTTGTCAACAAGGAGGTTCAAAAGTCATGCGCCATTCGAATAAAAAGCTTGATCTGACAGGCCAGAGGTTCGGAAAGCTGACCGCGCTGGCTCCGGCGGAGAACATCGGAGGCTGTACCGCGTGGCTGTGCCGGTGCGACTGCGGCCAGGAGACCGTGGTGATCACCAAGCGCCTGCGGGACGGGCACCGGACCTCCTGCGGATGTGACAACGAGAACTTCGGCAAGCCGCCCAACGTGGCCGGACGGGCCAGCCTGACCTACGTGGAGGGCACCTGCGTGGAGATGATCCGGTCGGATACGGTGCGGTGCAACAACACCAGCGGCGTGCCCGGCGTGGATTGGCTCACAAGGAAGCGGCGCTGGCGCGCCTCGATCTGCTTCAAGGGCGTCCGCCGTTCCCTGGGCACTTTCGAGAACTTCGACGACGCCGTGGAAGCCCGCAAGCGTGCGGAAGCGGAACTGCACCAGCCGTTCCTGGAAAAGTACCAGGGGAACGGCGCGGCAGGCTGACGGAACGGGAGCCCCGGAGACATACGCCTCCGGGGCTCCATGCTATTCTGATCTCCTGTTTCCGTCAGCGATCACCGCAAGGTGAGTTCCACGCCGTCCAGGATGCTCCCCTCGCCGGGACGGTAGGTGACGGCCACCCGGTCCCCCTCGTTGAGGATCACCGCCAGCTGCTGGTCTACGGCGCTGATGGAGTAGAACAGATCGCTCCCCGCCAGCCGGATGAAATACACCGTGTTCCCGTCCAGCACGGCGGAGCGTATCTCGGCCACGGCCCCCTCCGCCGTCTCCGTGCCGGAGAGTCCTGCGTCGCCGTCCACCACGCCGTTCTGGCTGAGCAGGGCCAGATATCCCTGCTCACACTCGGCCACGGTGTCGCCGGTGGCCACGATCTGATACTGCTGCACGTTGACCATGGCGTACTGCTTCACCAGCTGGGCCTTGTCCTTCATGGCCATGAAGTAGGTGGGCTGTCCCCCCACGTTCAGCAGCAGGGGGAAGGTCGCCGTGTACTGCAGATGCTGGAGCTGTCCCTGGGCCGAGGCCATGGCGGAGTGCTCGGTCGCCCCGGCGCAGGAGTAGAATTTCGATTCCTTGGTCCGCTGGTTGGTGAGGATGAAGCCGATATTGGACTGGTCCCCGCCAGTGGAGGTGACGCCGGTGTAGACCCACACGTCGTCCCCCATGGCAATATAGTTGTAGTCGTCGGTGGTGACCTTCACGTCCCGCTGTCCGAAGATGGAGTTGAGGAATCCGTTGTGGTACATGCCGTAGTAGTCGTACTGCTGGACGATGAGCCCGGCGGGATAGAGGTTGTCCACCCAGGGCGGGACCTCCTCATAGTACTGGCACTCGCCGCTGATGGCGTTGACCAGCACCGCGCCCTTCACGTCCACCCCGCCGAAGAGGCCGATGGTCTTCACCAGCCGGGGGCAGATCCAGTAGGGCGTGCCCTCCTCGTTCACCTCCATCACCGGGTTGGAGAACATGTAGGTGGGGAAGTTAAAGCGCAGATGGCGGTAGAGGTTCCGGCCGAAGTGCTCCACGTTGGTATACTTGATGCCCTCCTCCAGCCGCACCAGCTCCACGTTCTGGGTCACCATGTCGATGAGCAGGTAGGCGGGCAGGCCGTCGGAGCGGTTGGTGAACCACTTGACCAGATCGGCGTACATGAGGGTGGCGATGCGCACCGGGCGGCCCTTGTAGTTGATCTGGGTGTAGTCATCCACCACCTCGAACTGGCTGACCATGTCGCTGAGCTCGCCCAGCTTCCGGTCGCCCAGGCGTTCGGCGGAGAACTTGTCCAGCATGGGGATCTGGTCGTAGGATATCTCGTCCACCTCGGAGGCGAAGTCCCCGTCCTCCACCGGCAGGAGCGCCGCGTAGGACTTGGCCCGGAAGATGACGCTGCCCGCCACGGTCCCGATCAGGGCCAGCGCCACCAGGCCGACGGCCAGGAAGAAGGGGACCCTGCACTGCTTCTTCACGAATTTGAAGTACTCCCCCGCCCCCTGTCCCCGGAAGCCGGAGGTAAAAACGGCGCAGCCGCAGTACACAGCGCACAGCAGCAGGGCGAAGGTGTAGAAGTCCGGCGACTGCAGATTGAGGGCGGGAAGCTCGAAGTAGAAGTAGAGGAAGCCCGCCGCCAGCGTGACGGCAATGTTGGTCAGCACCCGGGCCGCGGGGCTCTTGATCTGCTTGCGGGGCTTCTGGGGTTTCGGAGGTTTCTGCTGGGACGGGGCGCCGCTGTCGAAGCCTTCCCACCGGAAGCCTCCCGCGTCGCTGCCTGAAAACGCCATAACGATCTCCTTTCTTCACGGCCCGGAGGCCGCGCCGGACGTTGATCCTCCGGTATTTCCATTCTAACCCATTTCCTTTTCAATAGCAATGTCAAATTTGTAAACAGTGAGCAGGAGCCGGTCCCCTTTTTGGAACCGCCCGCTGAGGAGCCCCTCCGCCACCACGTCCTCCACCTTCTGCCGCAGGGCCCTCCGCAGGGGGCGCGCGCCGTGGGCGGGGTCCCAGCACTCCCTGGCCAGCAGGGCGACCGCCTCGTCCCCGGCCCGGAGGCCCAGGCCCAGCTCCGCCATCCGCGCCCCGCTCTCCGCCAGCATCCGCCGGGCGATCTCCTCCAGATCCGCCTCCCCCAGCTGCCGGAAGATCACGGTGTCGTCGATCCGGTTGAGGAACTCCGGCCGGAAGGTCTTCTTCAGCTCCTCCCGCACGGCCCGGCGGACCCGCTCCTGCCGGACCTCCTCCCCGGCCTCCTCTCCCGCAAAGCCCAGAGGGTGGACGCTGGTCATCTGCCGGGCCCCCACGTTGCTGGTCATCACCACCACCGCGTTGCGGAAGTCCGCCCGACGCCCGTGGCTGTCGGTAAGGCACCCGTCCTCCAGGATCTGCAGCAGCAGGTTCCACACCGACCGGTGGGCCTTCTCGATCTCGTCGAAGAGGACCACCGCGTAGGGTCTCCGCCGGATCTGCTCCGTCAGCTGGCCCCCCTCCTCATGGCCCACATATCCCGGCGGGGACCCCACCAGACGGCTGGCGGCGTGGGACTCCGCGTACTCCGACATATCGATGCGGATCAGCGCCTCCTCCTGACCGAACATGGCCGCCGCCAGCGCCCGGCACAGCTCCGTCTTCCCCACGCCGGAGGGTCCCAGCAGCAGGAAGCTCCCCGTGGGCCGGTTGGGCTCCTTCAGCCCCACCCGCCCCCTTCGGATGGCCCGGGCCATGGCGGCGAGGGCCGCGTCCTGGCCCACGATCCGCCGCTTCAGCTCCTCCTCCAGCCCCAGCAGCTTCTCTCCCTCGTCCTGGCTGATGCGCTGGACCGGGATGCCCGTCCACTCCGCCGCCACGGCGGCCACGTCCTCCTCCGTGACGGAGATCAGCTGGTCGGTGCGGTCGTCGGACCAGCGCTTCCGGGCGCTCTGGAGCTGGACCTCGAAGTCCTCCTCCACGTCCCGCAGGCGGGCCGCCGTCTCGTAATCCTGGCCGGAGATGGCCTCCTCCTTCTCCCGGCGCACCGCGTCCAGCCGGGCCTCCAGCTCCTTCAGGTCCGGCGAGCGGGTCTCGCACTCCATCCGCACCCGGGCGCAGGCCTCGTCCATGAGGTCGATGGCCTTGTCCGGCAGGAACCGGTCCGGCAGATACCGGCGGCTCAGCTCCACCGAGGCCCGGATGGCCCCGTCGCTGACCGCCAGCTTGTGGTGGGCCTCGTACTTGTCCCGGAGGCCCAGCAATATCTCCACCGCCGCCCCGGCCCCGGGCTCCTCCACCGCCACCGGCTGGAACCGCCGCTCCAGGGCGGCGTCCTTCTCGATATACTTCCGGTACTCGTCCCGGGTGGTGGCCCCCACCACACGGATCTCCGACCGGCTGAGGGCGGGCTTGAGGATGTTGGCGGCGTCCACCGCCCCCTCGGCGCTGCCCGCTCCCACAATGGTATGGAGCTCGTCGATGAAGAGGATCACATTGCCCATCCGCCGGATCTCCGTCAGGGCGTTTTTCACCCGCTCCTCAAATTCCCCCCGGTACTTGGTGCCCGCCAGCATGGCGGAGAGGTCGATGGATAGGATGTTCTTCCCCATCAGCTCCTCGGGCACGTCGCCGCTGACGATCCGCTGGGCCAGCCCCTCCGCCACGGCGGTCTTGCCCACACCGGGCTCCCCCACCAGCACCGGGTTGTTCTTGGTCCGCCGGGAGAGGATGCGGATGCACCGGGCGATCTCCCGGTCCCGCCCCACCACCGGGTCCAGCTTCCCCTCCCGGGCCAGGGCGTTGAGGCTGCGGGTGAACTGCTCCAGCGCCTTGGACCGGGGCAGCTCCTCCCGCCGGGGGGCGGCGATGCGGGTGGGGGCCTCCCTGGGCAGGCGCTGGACCACGCTCATGCGCTGGAGGAGGGCCGTCTGGAGCTTCCTGGGGTCCGCCCCAAGATCGTCCAGCACCCGCATGGCCATGGTGCCGTTCTCCCGGAGGATGCCCAGCAGCAGGTGCTCCGTGCCCACGTATCCCCCGCCGGTCCTGCCGGACTCTCCCACGGCGTTCTCGATGACCCGCTTGGCCCGGGGCGTCAGCCCCTGGGGCGGGGCCAGCCCCGCCAGCCCCGTGCCCACGATCTGGACCACCGCCGCCCTGGCCCGCTCGGCCGTGACGGACTGCTCCGCCAGGCAGCGATGGGCGGCCCCCGCCTCCTCCCGCAGGAGGCCCAGCAGCAGGTGCTCGCTGCCCACATAGCTGTGCCCCAGCTCTTCCGCCGCCGCCTGGGCCAGCCGCAGCGCGTTCTGAGCCCGGGGGGTAAATCGATTGTCATACATGTGGCCACCATCCTTGTCGATGCTGAGATTTCCCGTTCAGTATTCCCTCCCCGCCGGCTTTTACACATTTCTCCGGGAGCGGACGATTTTACCCTTGCATTTTTTCAACTTCATGCTACAATAGAGGTACCCATTCTAAGGAGGTAATGATTCATGGCTCATAAGATCACCGATGCCTGCGTCAGCTGCGGCTCCTGCGCCGAGAACTGCCCCGTTGAGGCGATTTCTCAGGGCGAGACCCAGTACGTCATTGACGCCGACGCCTGCGTGGACTGCGGCGCCTGCGCCGCCAACTGCCCCACCGAAGCCATCGTGGCGGAATAAGGTACATCGACAAAAGTCCCCATCCTCTGAAAGGAGGATGGGGACTTTTGTTTACGCTTCAAAAAAACGCCCCTGCGGCCCCCGACAAATCGAAGCCCAGCGCGGCGGGTTCGATTGGGAAAGGAGGGGTGGGATCCGCTCCAGCGTGCAATAAGCAGTCAAAATCGATACAGAATTATAACAATAAGACTGGAAATACTCCCCCGTAAAAAGGTAAAATGGACCCATTACTTTTTCACGGAGGACACGACCATGAAAAAACGCGCTTTGACAGACACTCACCTCACCGCCTACGCCCGCTTCCTCCGCCAGGAGGAGCGAGCCCCCGCCACCATCGAGAAGTACCTGCGGGACGTCCGCGCCTTCGCCTTCTGGCTGGACGGCAGGACGGTCTCCAGGGAGCTGGCCTCCGAATGGAAGGCCCGGCTCCTGTCCCAGGACCTCTCCCCCTCCACCGTCAACGGGAAGCTCTCCGCCGTCAACAGCCTCTTCCGGTTCCTGGGCTGGGAGGACTGCCGGGTGAAGTTCCTCAAGCTCCAGCGCCGCGCGTTCCGGGACGCTTCCCGGGACCTGACGCGGGGGGAGTTCGAGCGGCTGCGGGCGGCCGCGGACGGAAGCCTGGTGCTTCTGCTGGAAACCATCTGCGCCACCGGCATTCGCGTGTCGGAGGTAAAATACATTACCCTGGAGGCCGCGCGGAACGGCCGGGCGGATATCTCCCTAAAGGGTAAGATCCGGACCATCCTGCTCCCCGGCAAGCTCTGCCGGAAGCTGCTCAAATTCGCCAAACAGCAAAAAATCGCCTCCGGCGAGATATTCCTCGCCAAAGACGAAAAGGGCCTCTCGCGCCATCAAATCTGGCGGGCGATGAAGCTTTTATGCAAAAAAGCCGGGGTGGACACGTCAAAAGTCTTTCCCCACAACCTGCGGCACCTGTTTGCCGTCACCTTTTACAAGGCGACCCGGGATATCGTCAAGCTGGCGGACCTGCTGGGGCACAGCTCCATCAACACAACGCGGATATACCTCCTGACCACCGGGGCGGAGCATGTCCGGCAGCTGGAACTGCTGGGGCTGGTCAGCTGAACTTAACAGAATTTACATTTTGCTGCCAGAGGTCCGGATTTGGAAGCGAAGAAGAGGAAATCGTCCAAAAAATACGCCCGGCTGCGCTTAAACGGGCGCAATCAGGCATAGTAATTTAAGACCGCAAATAAAGTAAATTTGCGGTCAAAATTTTTAACGGAAATTTCCCCTCCGATACACTTGCAATTACAGGGGAAATGTGGTAAGGTGGAGGTACACATATGAAATAGAAACCTGCTTGCGGGAAACGGACTGTAAATTCTGTTGCGGAAAGGACGGCGCGGACATGGGGGCACGGCATTCCAACCAAAAACTGGACTTGACCGGGCAGAGGTTCGGCAGGCTTACCGTCCTCGAACCAGCGGCGAATGTCGGTACCAAAACCGCCTGGCTATGCCGCTGCGACTGCGGAAAGGACGCGGTCGTCGCTACCCAGCGCCTGCGGGACGGACACCGTACCTCCTGCGGCTGCGACAAGGAGCTTTTCGGAGAGCCCCCGTCCACCATCGGCCGGGCCAGCCTTACTTATATCGATGGGACCTGCGTGGAGATGCTCCGCGCCAAGACGGTCCGCAAAAACAATACCAGCGGCGTGCCCGGCGTGGAGTGGTACGCCCGGAAGCAGCGGTGGCGCGCCACCATCTGTTTCAAAGGGAAACGGCACTACCTGGGCGTCTACACCCGGTTCGACGACGCGGTAAAGGCCCGGAAGGACGCCGAAGCACGGTTTCACGACAGCTTCCTCCTGGAATACGACCAGGAGAGGGCGCAGTGTGAATGACCACCCTTAGTATGCCCGCCGGCCCGCACACCATGCGGGAACGGCTGACATAAATATCTCCTGCGAATAGAGAGGGAAGGAGGGCCCCACGGGAGGCGGGGCGGGGACGGGCGAACCCGTCCGGACGATCCTGCCGCGCGCGCACTGGCGGCGGGACCGGAAACACAACGGACAAGACGGTCCGCATCACAATTGAATGCGAAAACCTGTGAATTGGGCAAACCGCAAACAATTTTTTTCGCAACCATTTTGGCAAAACATCCGAAAGGGTGCGGCGCAAAGCTATGGGAACTAAGGTGTCAGATCATATGAAGACAAAACGGCGTATGAGTGATGCTATGTTAGCCCGGCTGCTGGAAACCTCGGCAAGACGTTCGAAAGAACGATCGCGCAAAGCAAGGGGCCTACGGAGCTGACTCCCATGAAGGCGGCAGCTCTATGGCAGCCCAGCCGCCGGATACTTTGCATCCGAACAAATTTGCAAAGAAAGGAAGAATTGATTGCATGAAGATTTTCAAGACCCTAAGCAAACGCGGACTCGCCCTGTTCCTTGTTCTGACGATGTGCGTAAGCCTTCTGCCCACCACCGCTCTCGCGGCGGAAGCGGCGGAAGCGCTCCATACCCACAATGAAGACGGCTGGGCTTGCGTGGAAGAGTCCCAACTGATCTGTGGATATGAGCAAGAGCATACCCACGACGAAACCTGCTGGGCAGCCAGCGAGAAGACCCTGGCCTGCTCCCTGGAGGAGGCCGAGGGCCATCAGCATGACGAGTCGTGCTATACCGAGGAGACCACTCTGGCCTGCGGTCAGGAGGAATCCGAGGAGCATAGCCATGACGAGACATGCTATGTCACCGAAACCGTGCTGAGCTGCGGCCAGGAGGAGGCCGAGGGCCACGCCCACGGCGAAGACTGCTTCGCCGCCGGGGA
>ERZ808054.281-NODE-281-length-58653-cov-5.384560_pt1 | contig 58653 bp, 49 predicted proteins | sample MGYA00380201_ERZ808054 | MGnify/ENA primary metagenome ERZ808054 (study PRJEB31490, sample SAMN06133419) | mouse gut metagenome | isolation source: Z5_2 | host: mice | place: China: Chengdu | collected 2015-05 ... | reverse complement strand
ATTTATTAGATTCCATTGATGAACTGGCCAAATAATGGGATGTTAATTAGAGAGTTTCTGTTCATGCGTTTATTCTGCAGAATAATCGTTTTAGACTGGATTATTCTGTCTTTTTGTATTATACTAATAAGATGATCAGGGTGTCAAAAGGTCTGAATTTCCCTTGCAGGCTAATTTTCCCAATCTTGCACCACAATATCTTTCAACGATGCGCCGCATCGCCTCAAGATATTGCGGCACAATCTTGAAAAAATTATCTCTGCAATGAAAAAGGACCTTTTGACACCCTGATCATAAAAGATAGTCGGATTGGGAGAAACGAATGCGATATCTGACGGAGGGATTCATCGATACTGCAGATGGAGAAGGGAGTAGGATATTGGGATGACAAGTATATCTGTCGTAGTTCCTGTATACAACGAAGAAGGGAATGTTGCCGAGCTTCATCGGGAGATCAAACAGATGTGTGAGGCAAATGGTTATATTTATGAGATCATTTTTGTGAATGACGGATCCTCGGACCGCTCGGAGGAGGTATGCAGGACGCTGCGCCCGCTGAAATATATCAGGCTGCGCAGGAATTTCGGGCAGACAGCGGCGATGGACGCGGGGATCAAGGCAGCACAGTATGATTATATCGTGACAATGGACGGGGACAGGCAGAACGATCCCGCCGATATTCCGATGATGATCGAGTACATGGAGGAGCACGACCTGGATGTCGTCTCCGGATGGCGAAAGCACCGCAAGGACACGCTGATGAAGAAATTCACGTCGAGAGGGGCGAATTTCCTGCGGCACATTCTGATCCATGACGGGATCCACGACAGCGGCTGCTCTCTGAAAGTGTACAAAAAGAGCTGTTTTGACCATGTGAACCTGTACGGTGAACAGCACCGCTTTATCCCGGCGATCTTAAAGATCAAGGGCTTTTCGATCGGGGAGGTCGTGGTGAACCACAGGCCGAGGACGTCGGGCAAGACGAAATATAACTGGAAGCGGACGATCAAGGGATTTGTGGACATGATATCGGTCTGGTTCTGGAACAAATATGCGACAAGGCCGCTGCACCTGCTTGGCGGGATCGGATTTTTGTTCCTGCTGACAGGCGGATGCTGCGGACTGTGGTCGGTCGTCCTGTTTTTCGAGGGAAGGAAAATGTCCGACAACATCTTCCCGCCGCTGCTGACCATATTTTTTATCATCATCGGGATGCTGCTGTTCATCTTCGGACTGATGAGTGAGATCCTGGTCAAGACGTATTATGGAATCCATGTAGAGTCCTCTTACAGTGTGAAGGAGATAACAGATTATCCCATGGAACAGGAAGCGGAAGCATATGAAAATATTGATCATATCACATGAGTACCCCCCGATCGGGGGAGGGGGCGCCAACGCCTGCTTTTTTCTGACAAGGGAATTTGCAGGGAGGGGGCATCTGGTGACGGTCATCACCGCACAGTACGCTGATCTGGCGCCGTGCGAGACGACAGGGGAGGGGGCGCGCATCGTCAGGGTTCCCTGCAGACGTGCCAACAAGGAGAAGAGCAGCTTTCCGGAGATGCTCTCCTACCTGTGCAGCGCTTGGAAATACGCGGATGCGCTCCTCAAAAAAGAATCATTTGACATCTGTCTGACATTTTTCGGGATACCGAGCGGTCCGCTCGCACTTCATCTGAAAAGGAAATACCGGCTGCCCTACGTCGTGCGCTTTGGCGGCGGCGATATCCCGGGAGCGCAGAAGCGCTTTCGATATCTGTATGCAGTGCTGGCGCCGGCGGTCAGGGCAGTCTGGAAAAATGCCAGCCGTCTGGTCGCCAACAGCGAGGGACTGAAAAAGCGCGCGCTTGCCTTTGAGAGCCGCTACGCGGTGGACATCATAGAAAACGGTGTGGATAACTCGTTTTTTGTGCCCGGTCCGTGTGAAAAAAGAACGGACAGGATCACCGTCCTGTTTGTGTCGCGCCTGATAGAGGGAAAGGGGCTGCAGTACCTGATCCCCGAGCTGCCAAAGATGCAAGAGCGCGTGCAGCGCGAGACTGGCAGGGCGCTGCAGCTGGTGATCGTCGGGGACGGACCCTACCGCGCCGCGCTCGAGGAGCTGACAGCGCGGGCGGGGGCGCAGGCGCTTGTGCGTTTCGAGGGGAGAAAGGACAAGGAACAGATCCGGCAGTATTATCAGACGGCGGATCTGTTCGTGTTGCCGTCGCTCTCCGAGGGGATGCCAAACGTCGTGCTGGAGGCGATGGCGAGCGGTCTGGCGATCGTCATGACGCCCTGTGAGGGCAGCAGGGAACTGGTGACGGACAACGGGATCATCGCTTCGCTGGACGGGTTTTCCGAGGCGCTGCTGCGCGCGTGCGTCGATGAGGGGGAGCGTATCCGGATGGGGCAGAACAGCCTCCGCCGCGTCGAGACGCATTTTAGATGGGAAAGCATCGGCGAGCGGTATTTGTCCGTATTGAGCGACAGTGTAGAAAGAAAGTAGTGGAGAGAGAGTATGTGCGGTATATGTGGCTATATCGGTCCGGAAACGATCACCGAAGAGCAATTGTGGAAGATGAACAATACGATGCACCACAGGGGACCCGATGACGGTGGCGTGTGGCAGTGCAGCGTCCGCGGCAGGCAGGTCGGACTTGCGCAGAGGCGGCTTTCGATCCTGGATCTATCCGCGTTCGGGCACCAGCCCATGCTGTCGGAGGACGGCAGATATGTGGTGGTGTACAACGGGGAGATCTACAATTTCATGGAGATCCGTGCGTCGCTGGAGCGGGCAGGGTATCATTTCCGGTCAAACTGTGACACGGAGGTGATCTTGTACGCCTACGCCGAGTGGGGGGACGAGATGTTCGGCCGCTTTAACGGTATGTTTGCGATCGCGCTGTATGACAGGGAGCAGGACCGCCTGATACTGGCGCGGGACCGCATCGGCAAGAAGCCGCTGTACTATTATGCCGATCAGGGGCATTTTGTTTTCGCCTCGGAGCTCAAGCCGATCATGCAGTACCCGTATTTTCACAAAAGGGTGGACAAGGGTGTGCTGAACCACTACATGTGCAACAAGTATCTCGCGGCGCCGCTGTGTATTTTCGAACACACGTACAAGATGCTCCCCGGGATGATGCTGGAGTACTGCGGCGGGGAGATCCGCAAGCGCAGATACTGGAATATAGTAAGGCAGTACCACAAGGGTGTTTCCGACCGCCATCCGGATTATGGGACATGCAAGCGTTCCATGAAGGAGCTGCTGCAGGACGCGGTGGCGGCGAGGCTTGTCGCAGATGTGCCGGTGGGAACTTTTCTGAGCGGCGGGATCGATTCGACGCTCGTGACGGCGATCGCACGGGAGTGCAAAGAGTCCCCGGTCAATACGTACTCCATCGGCTTCTACGATGAAAAACGCAATGAGGCGCCCTTCTCCGCAGCGATCGCAAAATATCTGGGGACGAACCACCACGAGCACTATGTGGAGGAGAAGGACATCTTTGCGATGATCCGGGATCTTCCGTATTATTATGACGAGCCGTTTTCGGACTCGTCACAGCTTCCGACGATGCTGGTGTCGCAGTACGCGTCGCAGGATATCACGGTGTCGCTGTCCGGTGACGGCGGCGACGAGCTGTTTTGCGGCTACAAGCTCTACGATATGACGTGGGTCGCCCAGCATGCGGACTTTATGGGCGCGATCGCAAGCCGGGTGCCGGGGATCGGCATGATGAAGAAAAAGATGCCGCTCGAACTGCGCGCGTTCATTGACAACCGGGGGCAGGACACGAAAGCGCAGCTCTTCATCGACGTCATGGTTGACGAGGTGGACCGGATCCTGGGCAGGCATGCGGACAATATCAAGTATGAACATGAGAAGTATCTCAAGATGCCAAACTGGCAGGAGCGGAAGATGCTCCTCGACATGCAGACTTATCTGCCGGACGATATCCTGGCAAAGACGGACAGGGCTTCCATGAAGTACTCGCTGGAGGTCCGGTGCCCGCTGCTCGATCACAGGGTGGTGGAGGAGTCGTTCCGGATACCGCACCAGTACAAATACCGGCGGTTTGACAAGAAGTATATCCTGAAAGAGATCACGTACGATTATGTTCCCAGGGAACTGCTCGACAGACCCAAGAAAGGGTTTGGCGTGCCCCTGCAGAAGTGGCTGCGGACAGTGTTAAAGGATGAGATCGCGCGGTACGCGGACGAGGACATCCTGCGAAAACAGGACATTTTTGTCCCGCGCGCAGTGCAGGAGCTGATCGCAAAGCAGCTGAGATCGGACAAGATCATCTACAGTTCGATCCTGTGGTCATTCTATGTCTTTCAGAAGTGGTATCAGATGTATATTGAGGATCTGTGGTAAAGGTATCTGCAATATAAAAAGAGGGGAAACCCCTCTTTTTATGTTGCACATTTTATATTGTACATGGCACCTGCGCGATCGCATCTGTCAGTGCAGGACGCGCTTTAGGGTGCTGAGCAGGTTGTCGATGTTGATCGGCTTGGCAATGTGGCCGTTCATGCCGCTCTTTAGGGCTTCCTGTTTGTCCTCGTCAAATGCGTTGGCAGTCATCGCGATGATCGGGATCGCTGCAAGCTGCGGGTCTTCGAGCTTGCGGATCGTCCGTGTCGCCTCATAGCCGTTCATGACAGGCATCTGGACATCCATCAGGATGAGCTGGTAGTATCCCGGCTTGGAAGCCGCCAGCTTGTCGACCGCCACCTGCCCGTTTCCGGCGATCTCCACGGAGAATCCAGCCTCCTGCAGGATCTCCATGGCGATCTCCTGGTTCAGTTCATTGTCCTCCACCAGCAGAAGACGCTCTGCGTGGAAGGGGGCGGACTCTATGAGGTTGCCGGATTTCTGCTCGTGGTCCGCGTTCGTGATGGAGTGCAGGCACTCCCGGAGCTCGGACAGGAACAGCGGCTTGCTGCAGAAAGCCGTGACACCCGCCTCCTTTGCCTCATCCTCGATGTCCTCCCAGTTGTATGCGGTCAGCACGATGATCGGCACGTTTCCGCCGGTTTCCTTCTGAACCCTTCGAGCCACCTCGACGCCGTTCATGTCGGGGAGCAGCCAGTCGATGATGTAGACGGAGTAGCAGTCCTTGCGGGTGACTGCCTGGTGGGTGCGCAGCACAGCCTCCTTTCCGGACAAGGTCCACTCGGCGCGCATACCGATCTGCTGCAGCATGTAGGATACGCTGTCGCAGGTGTTAAAGTCGTCGTCCACGACGAGGGCACGGCAACCCTGCAGCTGCGGGATCAGCGGCGATTTCTTGGCCTCCGAGCTGACGCGGAAGGTGAAGGAGACTGTGAACTCCGAACCGACGTTCTGTTTACTGGTGACGCTGATCGTGCCGTTCATCATCGACACAATGTTCCTGGTGATCGCCATGCCGAGACCGGTGCCCTGGATACCGCTGATGGTGGAGTTGCGCTCGCGCTCAAACGGTTCAAATATGTGGGCTACGAACTCTTCGCTCATGCCGATGCCGGTATCCTTGACCTGGAATTCATAGGTGGCGTACCCTTCCTGCGCAACAGCTTTCTCGGTGACTTTGATGCTGACGATGCCGCCGGCAGTCGTGTACTTGATGGCGTTGTTCAACAGGTTCAGCAGCACCTGGTTCAGGCGCAGCCTGTCACAGTAGATGTTCTCGTTCTGTACATCGATGGCATCCATGTACAGCTCGAGCTGCTTGGAATGGATGTCCGCCTGTATGATATTGCGCAGTCCGTGCAGGATCTCGGGAAGGCTGCAGAGCTGCTCCGAGAGCTGCATCTTGCCGCTCTCAATGTGGCTCATATCCAGCACGTTGTTGATCAGGTTCAGCAGATGGTTCCCGGAGGTCATGATCTTCTTGAGATACCCCTCAACCTGGTCTGTGTGCTCGATGCGGCTGAGCGCCAGTGTCGTAAAGCCGATGATCGCGTTCATCGGCGTGCGGATGTCGTGCGACATGTTTGAGAGGAATACACTCTTTGCCTTGTTTGCGCGGTTTGCCTGGATCAGCGCATCCTCCAGGATGGTATTTTTCTCCATCTCTTTGCGGATCTCCTCGTCGATGCTGTGGAAGCCAAGGACGATCCCGCAGTAGTTGCTCCAGTCCCCGGCGCACACAACCTTCATCTGGAAATAGCGCATTTCACCGTGGCAGATCGTGCGGTAATTGACAAAGTAGATCGTTCTCTCGGCGAGCCGCTGCATCAGGTTTTCGCGGGAGAGCGCATGCCGCATCATCTCCTTGTCCTCCTCGTAGACACATCGGTCTATGTAGGTGGCGAAGTTGTCTTCCAGGGACAGCTCGCCCTGAAAGATCTCTTCCAGGATGTTGTATTTGCACGCGCTGATCCGCAGGGCATTGCCTTTCCCTGTATCCAGATCAAAGAAGCACACGAGGTTGTAGTCCATACTCAGCGCATGGACAAGTTCGAGCTGGCGCTTTTCGTTCTCCTGACGTTCAGCCTCCTCGTGGAGCCTCTGTGTGGTGCAGTCTAAGAGGAAGCGCTGATAGAACAATTCCCCGTTTTCCTGCATGAGCTTGATATTTCCCATGATGTGCAGCAGCGTTCCGTTTTTGTGCTTCACGCGGTACGCGACATTGACGCTGTCGCCCACGTTCTGCAGGGACAGGATGCTCTCGCGGAGGCTTGTGCGGTCCTCCTGCGCAACCGATGAAGCGACCATGTCGAACCCGGCATCAATGAGATCCTGCTGGGTATCATAGCCGAGGATCTTGAGCGCGGCGCTGTTGACGCTGAGGATCTTGGAGCCGTCGGCAGAGTGGCACAGGATGCCGCAGTCCATTGTGGTGAACAGTGTTTCGAGCGTCTTTGTCTTGGAGATGAGCTGCTGCTTATACTCGTTTTCCAGGGTGATGTCGATGCCGACACCCACGGTTCCCATGACACTCCCGTCCAGATCGTACAGCGGGGATTTGTATGTAGTGAGCAGTCTTGTCCCGTCGCTTGTCAGGACCGTCTCCTCCGAGATGCACGTTTTTCTCTGGGTCATGACTTCGCGCTCCGACTCGATGCAGGCGGGATCGTCCGCCTCGACATCCCAGATGTATGCGTGACCCCGCCCTTCCACCTGGGCTTTGGTCTTGTTGACAGTGATGCAGAAGCTGTCGTTTACTTTTTCGTGGATGCCGTCCTTGGTCTTGTACCAGATCAGGTTGGGCACGCTGTTGATGGTGGCTTCGAGATACTGGTTTGTCTGCCAGTAGTCCTTTCGCATTTTGTAGTGCTGCTGCCACTTTGTGAAATGAAATTCCAGTTCCGCCTCAGACATCGGAAGCGTCCAGATATCATATATGGCGGACACGCAGTCCGACAGACTGGTCACGGCGGGGATCTGCTCCTTGTCTGCGAGCACGATCAGCTCCGCGTCATGCCTTTTTCCGGCAAGGAGCGTCTGTATCGTTGCATCGGCATCCATGTCGTGCAGGTCTGTCAGGATGACATCTGCCTTCGAGATCATGGATTCATAGGGTGTCTTGCTCTCAAAGTACTCGTGCGTAAAGTTCTCCAACGGCGCCATGGCCTCGATCTGTTTAAACAGCCCGCGATGACTGCCCAGAAAAAAGAAGTTTATATGACAATGATACATGTGAAAACCTCCCATGGAATCTGTTTGATTCATATTTCGTAATACTCGTACCTTCTATTTTAACAATCATGGAAATCGATGTCAATGTTATCGCACTTGGATTTGTTGGAATATGCTGTTTTTTTCTACATACACTATATCGCATACGACAAATGCTTGCCACAGAATGCCCGGAAAGCATTTTTCAAACACGCTCTAGCAATTACAAAAAAATTATGGTATTATCGGTAGAGAACATTCCTGTGGAGAATGACGGAAATGCGGATGAGCGTTTATGTTGTATAGATCGGTCATAGCGTTGATATAGAGCTTATGGAGATGAGGTTAGGCGTATGTGTGGAATAGCAGGTTTTTGCAGCAATCCTGCGGACTGGAGAGAAAATATCGAGCGGATGAACAGGCGGATGTACCACAGGGGACCGGACGGCGGCGGTGTCTGGGCGAGCAGCGATGCCGGCGTTGTGCTGGGACACCGCAGGCTCTCGATCGTGGATCTGTCCGAAAACGGCGCGCAGCCGATGTGCTCGGCATCCGGCAGGTACGTGTGCGTGTTCAACGGCGAAATATACAATTACCGCAGGCTGCGGGACAAGCTGCTAAAGGAGAAAAAGGTCGCGGCTTTTCGCGGGACCTCCGACACGGAAGTCCTGATCGAGGCGGTCGAGGCGTACGGTGTGGAAGAGACCATCAGGTACTGCAAGGGCATGTTTGCCATGGCACTGTTTGACAGACAGACGGGGAAGCTGACGCTCATCCGGGACAGGATCGGCGAGAAACCATTGTATTATGGGTTTGTAAACGGGCATTTCGCCTTCGCCTCGGATATCGGCAGCATCAGCGTGCTGGACGGTTTTGACAATCCGATCGATGAGAGGGTGCTGCAGCTGTATTTCATACACGGATATATTCCCGCGCCCTATTCTATCTACAAGGATATCTACAAGCTCGACGCGGGGTGCATGCTCGAGATCGACGCGCCGTACAGGGAACCCCGGGTCAGCGCTTACTGGTCCGTGCGCGAGGCGGCAAAGTACGGTCAGGCGCATCCGTTCCAGGGGAGCAGGCAGGAGGCGGCAGACGAGCTCGAGCGTCTTTTAAAGGCGTCTGTCAGGGAGCAGATGGTGGCGGATGTTCCGGTCGGGGCATTTCTGTCAGCAGGGATCGACAGCAGCACGGTCGTGGCGCTGATGCAGGCGCAGTCGCAGCAGAAAGTCAGAAGTTTTACGATCGGGATGGACGACCCATCGTACAATGAGGCGGTCTATGCCAGGGAGATAGCGCAGCATCTCGGGACGGAGCACACGGAACTCTACATCACGGCGGCTGATGCCAGGGAGGTGATCCCGAAACTCTCCTGGATCTTCGGGGAACCGTTTGCGGACTCCTCCCAGATACCGACCTATCTGGTGAGCAGGATGACGAGGGAGCATGTCACGGTCTCCCTGAGCGGCGATGGGGGGGACGAGCTGTTCTGCGGGTACACGTCCTACGATTCGATAGACCGGATCTGGGGCAAGATGAAGCGCTGTCCCTATGGCATCCGCAGGCTTGCCAGCAGCCTGTTAGTCGGCAATCCGCTGATCAGGAACAACCAGATCCTGCAGACGAAGGCGTATCTTTTGGGGGCGAAGAGCCCGGAGCATCTGTACGAGCTGTCCAACGCGCAGGAGGCGTCCAACCTGCGGATCGCGCTGGAGCCAACCGCGCATCCGTACAAGCATAACAGTTATCCGTACGGGGCGCTGCAGGATCCGCAGAACAGCGTCATGCTGATGGATATGGAGGTCTACCACCCGGATGACATCCTTGTCAAGGTCGACCGCGCCGCCATGGCGGTGTCGCTCGAGACGAGGGTGCCGATGCTGGACAAGGACGTCGTCGAGTTCGCGTGGACGATACCGATGGCGTATAAAAAACAGGGAACAGAGGGAAAACTGGTCTTAAAGGATGTGCTGTATCGGTATGTTCCGCGGGAGATGATGGACAGGCCGAAGAAGGGCTTTTCGATCCCGGTCACGCAGTGGCTCCGCGAACCCGGGCTTCGGGAGTGGGCGGAGTCCCTGCTGGACAGCAGCCTGATCAGGCAGCAGGGCATCTTAAATGCCGATGCGGTAGGGCGGATCTGGAGAGATTTTATAGAAAACGGAAACTGGCGGATACAGATATGGTATATCCTGATGTTTCAGAGCTGGATGTGTGAGAGGAGAGGACAATGAGTAAACAGGAGAACGGGGATCAGAAGGCAGCGCCGGTCGGTGCATATATCAAAATCGCACGGCCGGATCACTGGGTGAAAAATGTGTTCATCGTGCCGGGGCTAGTCCTTGCGCTGATCCTGATCGATATGCCGGACGATTGGGGAAGCTTTCTATTGAAGTTTGCGGCGGGGTTCTTTGCGACCTGCTTTGTCGCCTCGGCAAATTATGTGATCAACGAGTGGCTCGACGCGGAGTTTGACAGGTTCCATCCCACCAAGAAAAACCGGCCCGTGGTCAGCCAGAACATGCGATTTTCGCTGGTCATGGCAGAGTATGCAGTCTGCGCCGTGCTCGGGATCGGGCTTTCGATCGCGGTGAATGTCCCCTTTCTGCTGACGGAGGTGTGGCTGCTTGTCATGGGGATCCTGTACAATGTCAAGCCGATACGGACAAAGGATGTCGTGTACCTCGATGTGCTCTCGGAGTCCGTCAACAACATGATCCGCCTGCTGCTCGGGTGGTTCATCGTGTGTGAGGATGTCTACCCGCCCTCGAGCATCCTGGTCGGCTACTGGATGGCAGGGGCGTTTCTGATGGCGGTGAAGCGCTATGCGGAGTACCGCATGATCGGCGATCCGAAGCTTGCAGGCTCCTACCGCAGGTCTTTTGCCAAGTACACGGAGGCGTCTCTTCTGTGTTCCTCCTTCTTTTATGCGCTGTGCGCGACATTCCTGATCGGGATCTTCCTGTTGAAATACAGGATCGAGTATGTTGTGGCAATGCCGTTTTTATTCCTGCTGTTCTGCTACTATCTCTATATCGCGCACAAGCCCGACTCGGCAGCGCAGAAGCCGGAGAAACTCTTCCGCGAGAAGAAGCTGATGATACTGGTGGGGGTGATCGCGGTGCTGTTTGTGGTGCTCACGGTTGTGGATATCCCCGTCATGGAGATGTGGGAGACGGCATTCTTTATCCCGACGCGCAGATAGGTCATAAGATTTTGACGGATATGGGGCGGACGGCGCCCGGGTGGAGGTGGATATGGACCAGCTGAATATGAGAAAGAAAAGCCTGTACGAGTACCGGGTGGTGATCTTTGACCTGGATGGCACACTGTACTATCAGAGACCATTCCGGCTGCGCATGCTCCGGTATCTGGCGGGGTATGTCATGGTGCATCCCCTGCGGTTCAGGGATCTTCTGATCATCAAAACATACCGGAGCGTCCGGGAGAGATGGGAGGACTGTGAGCGGGCGTGCGAAAAGGATCCCGGATATGCAAAGCTCGGACTGGACGACAGGCAGTACCGGTATGTGGCGGATCGGATGAAAACGGATCCCGCAAGGGTGAAGCAGGTGACTGATCATTTTATGCTGGAGATGCCGCTTCGCTTTCTTGCGTCATACCGGGACGAGATCCTTGCGGGGGCGGTCGACAGGCTCCGTAAAAAAAACATAACGGTAGTTATATATTCGGATTATCCGGTGGAAAACAAATTGAGGGCGCTCGGGATCAAGGCAGACGCCTGTTATACATCGGCGGATGCGCGCATCGGCAGCATGAAACCGGATCCCAGGGGGATCGCCGTGATCCTGGAGGATCTCGGGTGCCCGGCCTCGGAGGCGCTGATGATCGGCGACCGGTATGAGAAGGATGGACTTGCCGCCGCGGGCTGCCAGGTCGACTATATCATCGTGGGCAAGAGCAAAAAAAAGCGGGCTGATATACACGCCCACATTCGGGTGTGACCGCATCAGCTGCGCCGCAGCCTGCGGTCGATCCGCGAGAGTGCCCTCTCGACAGCCACGCCCATCGCGTAGATGATCAGGACGGAGGGCAGAAACACCAGCCCATAGAGCAGCAGGTCATTGTAAGTCCTGCCATTCTGTGTCAGCAGGGCGGTCAGCGCCTTCATGCCATACCAGCTGACCAGGGAGTGTGCAAGGTACATTCCATAGGAATGCTGACCGCAGCTTGCAAGGAAGCGGCTTACAGGGGAGGTGAGCCGCTTCCTTTTATGCGCACGGGCACTTTCTCCACGCTTTTCGATGCAGATCAGCGCTGCGGCGAGTCCGTACGCGGCAAGCCCGGCAAGTGATGGGATCACGGCGTAGATCAGCGGCATGGGCGGGTACAGGAACAGCGCTGCGCAGAGAACAGCGGAGACGGCAGACAGCGCAGCGTACACTGCGGGGGGACATGGATTTTTTCGGGGCGCATCCGGGTGCATATGCTGGAAAAACAGCAGGATGCCCAGGCTGAAACAGGGGAGCTGGTTGGTGAAAAAGTAGTACAGGAAGGTGTTGTTGCCCAGGGGCAGTTCTTCCTTTGCCGCACACGCGGATACAAAGTGCAGCAGCGGCACGTTCAGGAGAAGGAGCAGTGCAGGGACGCCCGCCATGCACACGGATAGGCAGCCAGGACGGAGATTGACATTGCGCAGCTTCTGAAACACAGCGTACAAGGGTGGGAATGCGATGTAGAGCAGGAAGGCGGTTCCGATGTACCAGCCGCCCGGGAGCACATTGTTGACGGCGCCGGGGAAGAGCCCGTGCAGAAAAAGGATGTTTACCAGCAGGGCGCGCGGTTCCCTGTTCATGATAAATCCGGGAGAAAGGTGCAGAATATCCATGAGCAGTATGTTCAGCATCAGATTGACGATCACAAAGAACAGAAAGCCCGGCGCGAGCCTGAGATAGCGGCGCAGGAGGAAGCGCGGGATCCTGCTTCTGGATGAGTCCATATGTTCCCATGCATGGCAGAGCGAAAAACCCGACGCGAAAAAGAAGAGCTGGCACCCCATCTGACCGAGATTGATGAGCTGGCGCAGCCCGGACATATCCTGCATGACAAAGTGCCGGTTGTGGACGGCGATGATCATGATGATGCCGATCCCTTTCAGGATGTCAAGTGATTTTGATTTTTGATCCATGACCGCCTCCTGTGTGGCTGCCGTCACCGATTTGGACTGGTGCGGACAGCATATGGCATGCGCGGCTATTGGAGCATGATCGTGAAGATGATCATGACTGCGGCGTATGTCATTGTGTACATTTTTGTGTGCTTTTTTTGTATATATTTTATAGTGTACCACGTTTTTGGAAATTATTACAGCAATTTATGCGATATTTACACATTTTATATTTTATATAGATTTTCTGTTTTTAAATAATGATTGTTTTTTAAATAATGATCGACCATACATATTTCTGGAGGGTGAAATGATTTCTGTTTTGTTCAACTGGTTGTATATAGCGGTGACTTCTTTTCTGACAGGATTCGGGCTGTGCGCGCTGGTGCGCAGAATGGTGGGCTGCCGCGTGCGGGATATCGGGTGCATCATGGCGATGGGGCTGATGGCGGTCACTGTGTACGCGCAGGTGTTCAGCCTGTTTGGCAAAGTGGGCGCCACAGCAAATCTCGTGCTCGCCGCAGTGTGTCTGGCGGTGGCAGCGGCAGGAAGGCGCCAGATTGCGGCGCTGCTGTCGGAGGCGTGGGCGGACAGGGGAGCGGTGTGGAAGATCGTCATGGCACTGAGTGTCGTGATCTGGTGCTTCTGCACATCCCGGGGATATATGCACTATGACTCCGACCTCTATCACGCGCAGAGCATCCGGTGGATCGAGGAGTACGGTGTCGTGAAGGGGCTTGGCAATATCCATGTGCGGTTTGCCTACAACAGTTCGTTCTTTGCGCTGTCAGCGCTCTACAGCATGAAGTTTCTGACGGGGCACTCGCTCCACGCGGTCAACGGCTTCGTGGCGCTCCTGCTCTGGGTGAAGGTGCTGCCGCTCTTTTCCAGGGGGAGGAAGGGGGGCAGCAGGACGCTGGTGACGCGCTTTGCAAGGCTTGGGGCGTTCTACTATCTGACGGTCATCTACAGTGATGTCGTGTCCCCTGCGTCGGACTATGTGATCATGTGCGTAGTGTTTTTTATCGTCATAAAATGGCTTGAACTGTTGGAGCGGGAGGAGGACAGCGCCGCGCCGTACGCGTTGCTGTGCGTTGCCGGCGTGTATGCCGTGTCTTTGAAACTGACAGCCGGGCTGATCCTGATCCTGACGGCAAAACCGCTCCTGATGCTGGTCAGGGAGAGGAGATGGCGCGACATCGGCGTCTATCTGGCGATGGGCGCCGTGACGATCGCACCATGGTTTGCAAGGACACTGCTCCTGTCAGGCTATCTGCTGTACCCGTTTCCGGCGCTTGACCTTTTCGACGTGGACTGGAAGATGGATGCCGCGGCTGCGGCACTCGACGCGGCGGAGATCAGGACGTGGGGCAGGGGGCTCAACAACGCGGCGCTGGTGGAGCTGCCCATATCAGAGTGGTTCCCCGGCTGGTTTCAGGGGTCGCTGCCCGCGATCGGCAAACTGCTCGTTCTGGCGGACATGTTCTGTCTGCTGCTGTTTGTCATACTGCTGGTGAGGCGGCTTGGCAGGAGAAAGGGCGCGGGGACGGACCGCCTCGCGGGCGGGCAGCTACTTGTGCTTGCCGCAGTGGCTGCATCGTACCTGTTCTGGCAGTTTTCGGCGCCGCTGCTGCGCTACGGGTACGCGTATGTGCTGCTGGTGGTCATGATCACCGCGGGAATAGCATGTGATATTTTATGTGATATTTTCATAAAATACTTTCATAAACGGCAAAAAAGAGATATGATAAGAAAGGCGGCTGTCCTTCTGGGCGCATTTGTGCTGTGGGCTTTCTCGGCGGTCAAGCTGGTGTCGCTTGTGCGGTACTGCTGCGGCGAGGCGGCAAAACCGATGTATGTGTGGCAGCAGGAGTATGGGAGCTATGCGCTGGAGTGCTACGAGGTGGAGGGCGTGACGTTCTATTATCCGGTGAGCGGTGACAGGACAGGGTACGACGCTTTCCCGTCAATACCGAGACAGATCCCGATCGCGATGCGGGGAGGATCCGTGGCGGAGGGCTTTCGGAGCCGTCAGGAGGAGTAAATTTCGGGATCCATAATTTGGGTATCCATAAATAGTCAGATGCATATAGGAAAGGATTGAGGACGAATGATGAGACGTAATATTGTGAAAACAGGTTTGATCACGGTCTGCGCGGCGATGATGCTGCTTTGCCCGGTGTCCGTGTCGGCGGCGGAGCCTGCGGAAGCGGCGGCAGTGCCTGCGGAAGCCGGGGCTGATCCCGCGCAGGCACTGCAGGTGCCCCTTCCGGCGGCACTGCCGCAAACTGCGCCGGTGGATCACGAGACGGCGCTGCTGCAGTCCGCGCAGGCGGAGGTCGTGCTCCGGGGGCTTGCGCTTGACAAGTATCACAACATCAATGTGCTCGGCGACTCGATCACGGAGGGCGTGGGTGCGAGAACACCGGACAAGGCGTACCCTGTGATCCTGTCAAAACTCACGGGCGCAAATGTCAACAACTATGGCCTGTCGTGTTCGAGGATCACGGACATTCCGGTCGGACTGTCCAATCCGCCCTCGTTCATCGACAGGATGTACGCGATGGACAAGACGGCGGATCTGGTGATCGTGTTTGGGGGCACCAATGATTTCTGGTATGGCGACTGCCCGATCGGAAACCGCACGGACACCAGCGCCAGCACGTTCTACGGGGCGCTCAACACGATGATCCCCTATCTGAAAAATGCCCATCCGGGCGCGGATATCGTCTTTGTGACGCCGTACCAGCAGAGCAAGGATGCCGATGAGACGCATACATACAAGAGAAGCACGTACAATAACTTTGGGACAGGGACGCTGAGCCAGTACCGCACCGCCATGCTTGACCGCTGTGCGTACTACGGGATCCCCGTGCTCGACCTGTATGCGGACTACGACCTGAACACGGTCGATAACCGGGAGGCGCTGGAGCGGTACGGCAACTATCTGTGCGACGGCTGCCACCTGAACAATGCGGGCTACAATCTGCTCGCGCGGAAGATCTATCAGTTCATCATGCAGGATTTTTCGGCGTATGTGCCGGCATACACACAGATCAACGATATGGTGTTCGAGACGGCGGCGCTTCCCGCGCTGATCAGCGATGGGAATTTTGTCATGCCAAACGGTGAGGTGATCGTGAGCAAAGAGGGATTTGAGGTCGATCCCTCCATGCCGCTGCAGTATCTGTACCAGTGCCTCATCCTGTCAGCGATGTATTGATTCGGAGGAAATGCGAAATGAGCGCAGTCAGAAAGTATTGGCATTTTGTGCTGGTGGGACTGATCTTTGTCCTGGAGGCGGCGATCCTGCTGCTGTGCAGGGAAAATATTTATGTGGGCATCTGCGATAACCTGGATCTGTTCATCACACAGCTCAAGATGCTCCGGGACGGCGGCGCCTTCTTTGCCCAGGGGCAGGAGATGCCGATACTTGGAGGCATCGACAGAGATTATTTTCCGTCGGAGTTCTCCCTTTACAATCTGCTGTATCTGTTCCTGCCGGACATCTACGCCTACATCGCGGGCTATCTGCTGAAACTGGCGGCTGCGTTTGCCTCCTGCATACTGCTTGCAAAGTATGTGCTGCGGGAGCGCTACAGAACATATGAAAAGATCGTTGTCCTGGTCGCGGCTGCGTTTGCGCTGCTCCCGGTGTACCCCATGTATGCGCTCTGCTTTGCCTCGCTGCCGCTGATCCTCTATCTGCTGATCCGGCTGTACCGCAGGCCGCAGTGGTGGCTCTTTGCGGCAGTCTTTTTGTACCCCCTTGTTTCGTACTTTACGTTTTTTGGCGCTTTTATCCTGGGATATCTGATGATAGCGATCGTTATCTTATGGATCAGGGACAAAAAACTGCCGTTATCGCTGGTCGGCGCGCTGGCGGTGCTGGCGGCGGGGTTCGTGTGTTTTGAGTACCGGCTGTTCCGCGTGATGCTGCTGTCCGACGAGGAGACGATCCGAAGCACGATGGTGACGGCAAGCTATAGCCTGACGGAGCTGTGGAACTGTTTTGCGGACGTGTTCCTGCATGGATTCTCGCACGCGAAATCGCTGCACACGTACTTTGTGCTCCCGGTCTGCGCACTGTATTTTGTCTGGAACAATCTCAGGATCGTGACGGGCAGGAAGCCGGGAAAGCTGCACACGGATGTGTTCAACCTCACGGCGCTGTTCATCGTGTTCAACTGCGCGGTGTACGCGCTCTGGTTCTGGGAACCGCTCAGAAGTCTGGTGGAGACGGTCCTGCCGCCGCTGAAGGGATTCCAGTACGGACGGACGATCTTCTTCAACGCGTTTGCGTGGTATTTCGCCTTTTTTATCGCCGTGAAAAATGTCTTTGATAAGAAGCGGGTGATATCATATGTTGCCTGCGTTATGGCAATACTAATTGTCGGGGGCACGCAGTGTGAGTACAGCGACTTCTATAACACGTGTTATTGCAATCTCTACAAGCTGGTGAAGCACAGGGAGCCCAACCAGCTGAGCTACGGGGAGTTCTACGGCGGCATCTCGGAGGACAGCCTGATCGAAGGGATCAAGGCGGATATCGGTTACACGCCGGACAAGCAGGCGTGCGCCTACGGGTTCCATCCGGCGATGCTCTCCTACCACGGCATCGCGACGGTCGACGGCTACTGCGGCTACTACAGCCAGCGCTACAAGGAGGCGTTCAGGGAGGCGGTCGCACCCACCCTGGATGCGAATAAAAACTGGGAAGCCTACTACGACGACTGGGGCTGCAGGGCATACCTGTTCTCGGCGTCAGGGCAGAACACGTATGATTTCGGGGCTTCCGAAGGGATGCAGCCGCAGGATATCCTGATCGATGCGCCGACGCTCAGGGGACTCGGATGCGACTACGTCTTTTCGCGGACAGAGATCACAAACGCCGCGGAGATGCAGTTGCGCTTGATTAATGTGTACAATGATGATAAAATGCCATACAGTGTATATCTGTATGCGCTGGAGTAAGTTTTGATATTGATTTTGTATTTGATTTTGTATTTTATATGGAGAGGAAGACAAGATGAGCAAAGAGAGAGTACTGCTGTTTTATCCGCCCGGGGCGCTTTTCCAGCGGGGAGAGGACCGCTGCCAGCAGAATATCGATGACGGTTCCGCGCAGGCGATGCGCGCCTGCAATGATCTGGGGTACGCGGCTGCCATCCTGATGAAGGGCGGCTACGAGGTGCGGCTCCAGGATTACCAGACACAGGGCGACACATTCGACGACCTTCTGCGGGACATGGACGACTTCAAGCCGGATATGATCATGATGAGCATCACCAACACGACGATCTTTGATGATATCAAGGTCGTGAACGAGCTGAAGGAGCGGTATGATCCGATCATCGTATTGAAGGGTGCACTGTTCTATGCCCCGGAGCAGGCGATGCTCGATATGCTCGACCTGTCCAACGTGGACTATCTGATCGGCGGTGAGATCGACTTCTGTATCGGAAAAATAGCGGACTACTGTTTTAAGGGGATCGGAAAGCCGGAGGAGATCAACAATATCCTGTACAGGGATGCGGAGGGCAGGATCGTGCCCACGAGATTCCACGTGTGGGATGACGACCTCGACGCCCAGCCGTTCCCTGCGAGGGAGCTGATGCGCAACGAACTCTACATCCGCCCCGACACGAAGGAGCCGATGGCGACGATCCAGACGGCGAGAGGGTGCCCGAGCCAGTGCGTGTTCTGCCTCACGCCGGAGATATCCGGCAAGCGCGTGCGTTTCCGCAGCCCGCAGAATGTGCTCGATGAGATGATCGAATGCTACGAGAAGCACCATATCCGGAATTTTTTCTTCAAGGCAGATACGTTCACGATCGATCCGGCGTGGGTGAAGGAGATGTGCGAGCTCATCATCGGCTCGAGGATCTACGGCAAGATCGAGTTCACGGCGAACTCGCGCGTGCGCCCGCTCAGCAAGGAGACGCTGGCGCTCATGAAGAAGGCGGGGTGTTTCCTGGTGGCGTTTGGCTTTGAGTCCGGCAGCGACGAGATGCTCAAAACGATGCGCAAGGGCACTTCGGTCGAGGAGAACAGGCAGGCGGCGAGATGGTGCAAGGAGGTCGGGCTGAAATTCTGGGGGTATTTTGTGATCGGTTTCCCGTGGGAGACGAGGGAGGATATCCTGAAGACGAAAAAGCTTGTGATGGAGACGGATCCCGACTTTATCGAAGTCACGATCGCGCTTCCGTTTTACGGCACACCGATGTACGAGACCTGCAGGCAGGAAGGGCTGCTCGAGAAATCGGTGCTCGGCAGTGACTTCTTCCACTCCAGCACAAAGGGGACCATGCATCTGACGATCGACGAGGTTATGAAGCTGCGCAGGGATATCCTGCTGGGCTTCTATCTGAGACCGAAGTACATCGTCCGGAGGATGGGCGACTGCGTGAAGGATCCGGGGATTTTCGTGCAGTATGCAAAGTATGGGCTGAAACTGGTGGTCAACCTGTTCAAGGCGAAATAATACAGGATAAAAGGGAATACGTGGTATGAGGGAAACGCGGAAGATGCGCCTGCCGGAATGGGCAACGGCAGGCGCAGCATTTATTTACTATTGGATCATGGCGCTGTACAAGCTCACGGAGGCACCGATCTGGCAGGACGAGTCGATGGAGTTTTACTGCTCCCTGCCTGTGAAGGGTGCGATCAGGGGGGTGACGGAGCTCGCCACCATGTATGAGCGGATGGCGTACATCCAGCAGCAGCCCCCGCTGTACAACTGGCTGATGTGCCTGTGGCTCCAGGTCAGTGAGGGGGAGTGGTGGTATCGCTTTTCGAGCGTTGTGTTTGGCTTTGTGGCGGCGGCAGGACTCTATTTTGTCATAAGGAAGCTATGTGACCGCTATATGGCGGCTTTTTGTGTTGTGATCTACTCCAGCATGTATATCCTCATGTACTACATCAAGGAGGCGTCGGAGTACGCACTGCTGCTCATGATCCTGTTCTGGCTGGTGTACGTGTGGTTTGAGATCTGTGACCGGCTGAGCAGCCGGCGGATACTGGTATTTACGCTGCTGTGTGTCCTGGCGGTCTTTGCGCATTACGGCGCAGCGTTTCTCGTCGTGCCTTTTGGGATCAGCGTGCTTGTGATGGCATTGCGCAGGAAGGACTGGCGCAGCCTGAGACTGGGCATGGGATCGTTTGTGGCAGCCGGCGTGCTTGGCGGCGGGCTGCTGCTGTACTTCTTTGTCCTGCCGCAGGCATCGAACCAGAACTCCACGCTGTTTTCGGAGAGTGCGATCCTGATCGAGAAGGGGAATATTATCTACGACTTTTTCTACAGTCTGATGTGGGTGTTCAAGTGGAGCACGATCGACATCGACAGGGACTGGGAGAAGATCTGGTGGCTCATCATCGCGGCGATGGCAGTGATCGGGCTCATCATCATCTTTGTGGCGGCAAAGACCAGAAGAACAGCGTATCGGACGTTTCTGTACTGTAACATCGCCGTCTACATGATCTACTACGTAGTCACGAAGCTCAACCTCTACGCCTACGGGTGGTACGGCAACCGCTACAATATGTTTCTGTTTCCGCTGTGGTTCGTGCTGATCGCCGTGTCGCTGTACGAGTTTGTGATGATCCTGCGGCAGAGCGGCAGCCGCTTTATCGCGGGAAGCGGCGTGCGGATCGTGCAGACGGGACTGGTGCTTGCCGGGATCGTGTACTGTCTCTATGGCGACTACCGCATCAAGTGCCACTGGGCGAAGATGGATCTGCGGACGGTGGTTGCGGCGTGGTATGCGCAGGACGGGTATCAGCTCCCCACGCTGCTCGACTATCATCAGCGGTATGGATTCACGTACTATTTTACGCACAATGCGGAATATGACGAGTCGCAGTGGGAGAACATCCGCTACAACGATGTGGTCGAGACGTTTTCCGCGCGGGGGACGCAGGTGTGGAAGGACTATCTGGACACGGTCTACAGCGGGGATGTCCCGGATGAACTGTATCTGGTGACAGGGCAGTGGAACGACTTTGTGGACGCTTTTGTGGAGCTTGGCTACGAGGTGGAGCCGGTGGTGGACACGACGGCAAAGCTGTACCGCCTGACAAGATAAAAAGAGGGCATCTTATGATTATCATACACGTCATGGGAGGGCTTGGAAACCAGCTTTACCAGTATGCATTATATGAAAAACTGAAATATCTCGGAAAAGATGTCAGGCTGGATCTGTATGCCTACAAGGAGGCGGCGGGCGAGGACAGGGAGTGGCGCGCGCTGGAGCTGGAGTGGCTCGACGCGCTGCAGTACGAGGTCTGCACGGCGGATGAGCGGCGGCTCTTTCTGGACAACAGCATGAAGTTTGCAGACCGCGTCAGAAGGAAGCTCACGGGCAGGCGGGATAAGACTGTCACGGAGCGCGCGGACTACATGCCCGAGATCTTTGCGATGGACGACGTGTACCTCTACGGCTTCTGGGGGTGTGAGCGGTATTATGCGGATATCCTCCCGCTGCTGCGGGAGAAGATCCGGTTTCCCGCAAGCGCGGATCCGCGCAACCGGGAGCTGGCGGAGGCGATCGGGCATGAGAACGCGGTGAGCATCCATATCCGGCGCAAGGATTATCTCACCGTGGCGGATGGGAAGCGGTATATGGGCATCTGCACGGACGCGTATTATGCCAGCGCAGTCGCCTATATCACAGAGCGGGTGGAAAACCCTGTGTTCTACATCTTCTCGGACGATGCGGCGTACGCGCGGACGCACTACAGTTCGGACAATATGCATGTGGTGGACTGGAATACCGGCAGGGAGAGCCTGCATGACATGGAATTGATGAGCCGCTGTAAGCACAATATCTGTGCGAACAGCACGTTCAGTATCTGGGGGGCGCGGCTGAACCCAAACCCGGACAGGATCGCCGTACGCCCGCTGCACCACGACAACTATGAGTCGGCGGATGCGGAGACGATACGCGAAAACTGGCGCGGCTGGGTGCTGATCGACGCCAAGGGAGAGATATGTTGAACCAAAAAACAGAGAAGTGGAAACGGAGCAGGGCAGGATGATGCAGGGTGAGGAAGAGCAGGATCTGATATCGGTCATAGTGCCGGTATACAATGTCGAGAAGTATCTCGACCGATGCATGGAGTCCCTGTTGGGGCAGACATACCGCAGACTGGAGATCATCCTCGTGGATGACGGCTCCACGGATGGCTGCGGTGCAATGTGTGACGGGTACGCGCAGAGGGACAGCCGCGTCAGAGTGATCCACAAGCGAAACGGCGGTCTCTCCGACGCGAGAAATGCAGGGCTTGCGGCAGCGTCGGGCAGCTATATCGGCTATGTCGACAGCGATGACTGGATCGAGCCGGACATGTATGCGCGCATGCACCAGGCGTGCGCGGAAAGCGGCGCGCAGCTTGCGGTGTGCAGGTATTTCAGCGAGTACAGGGACAGAACCGTGTCGGGCGGCAGCGGCAGCGTCGTGCCGCTCTCGCGGGATGCGCTTTTGCGGATCTATATCGGCGGGCACGACGAGTATATCATATACAATTCCGTGTGGAGTAAGCTCTTTTGCCGCGATCTGGTCCAGGGAATGGTCTTTCCAAAGGGGAGGAACTCGGAGGATATCGTGTACACGACGCGCGCCTTCTGCAGGGCGGAGCGCGCAGTCTACCTGGACCAGTGCTTTTATCACTATGTGCTGGACCGCGAGGGGAGCATCATGAACGCGGCGCGGGGGGATCGGATGTTTCGCGACGAGATCCCGTTCTGGCGGGAGCACATTGCCTGCATCCGGGAGATGGTCTCCCCGCAGATGGCGGATCTGGCGGGGTATCACTTTCAAAGACGACTGTTATTTTATTATATCGACGCGTGCAGCGCAGGGAACGAGGAGATCAAGAGAGGGCTTGTCGCGGAGCTGAGGAAGGACAGGGCTGAGATGGATCGGATCTATGACAGCGGGATCGCGTCGAGAGGGGACAGGATGCGCCGCAGGCTTTTTTTCCTGTCGCCGGCGCTCTACGCTGCGGTGGCCCGCCTGTATGAGAGGATCGTGATCCCGCTGCGGCGCAGGAATGTCACTATGGAGGAATGAAATGGATATGATTAAGAAAATGCGCTACATCCTGGACAGGCGCCAGAAGATGCAGATCTGCTTTCTGGGTATGCTGATCTTTGTCGGCGGTCTGCTGGAGACGGTGAGCGTGTCCGGTCTGCTTCCGGTCGTGTGGGTGATCATCGATCCCGCAAAGGCGCAGGAAAACAAGTATGTCCGGGTGTTGATGGAGGTTCTGCACACCGACAGCATAGAGGGATTCATCGTGCCGCTCCTTACGGCGATGATCCTGCTGTATACGCTCAAAAATGCCTTTCTGCTCTTGCTGGCGAACGAACAGAACAAATTCATCGCACACAACAGAAATAAGCTGATCAGCCAGGTACTCCGCGAGTTTCTGAACAGACCGTACGAATTTTATCTCGATGCGGATATCCCGACGGTGTTCCGACTGACAGACAGTGACATCCCGAATGTGTTCAACATCCTGATGGCGATGATCTCCCTTGTCTCGGAGGCGGTGGTGTTCGCGCTGCTCTGTGTCGTGATGGTCGCGACAGACTGGAAGCTTTTGGTGTTTCTGATCGTGGTGTTTGGCTGTCTCTCGGTGCTGATCCTGAAAGTGATGAAGCCGCGCCTGTCCAGACTGGGGGAGAAGAATCTGGCGATCCAGTCAAGGATCGCAAAGTGGAGGATCCAGGCGATCTACGGGATCAAGGATGTCAAGGTGCTCCACCGGGAAGCTTTCTTTGCGGACAATTACGAGAGCAGCGGCAAGATCGGCGCGGGGTACAGCAAGCGCTATGCCGTGATGAACAACACGCCCAGGCTTTTGATCGAGACGATCTTTATCGCGAGCATACTAGGATATATCATACTCTACATCCTCGCAGGTAATGATGCCTCCACGCTCGTCCCGATCCTGACGGCATTCGGCGTGGCGGCGATCCGCATGATGCCGAGCGTCAACCGCATCAACACGTACATGACGGACATTTCTTATTTTAGACCGTGTCTGGACTATGTGTACGAAAATATGAACATCAACGAGATCAGCAAAAAAAACAACCAGACGCTAAAGCCTGTCGACGCCACCAAGACGATGGCGCTCCGGGACCGGATCGAGCTGAGGGATATCGTGTATGCCTATCCCAACACGGACAAGCTGATCTTTGACCACGCGGATATGGTGATACCGTGCGGCAAGTCCGTCGGCATCATGGGACCGTCGGGCGCAGGGAAATCGACGATCGTGGACATCCTGTTAGGGCTTTTGAAAGTCCGCACAGGATCGATCCTGTGCGACGGGGTCGACATCTTTGACAATTATCCGGCGTGGCTCTCACGGATCGGCTATATCCCGCAATCGATCTATCTCGTGGACGAACCGATCCGGAACAACATCGCGTTTGGCATCGCGGACAGCGAGATCGATGACGCGCGCATCTGGGACGCGCTGGAGGAGGCACAGCTTGCGGCGTTTATCAGGGGGCTTCCTGAGGGGCTCGACACGGCGATCGGCGATCGGGGCGTGCGGCTCTCGGGCGGGCAGCGGCAGCGGCTCGGCATCGCGAGGGCGCTGTATCACAACCCCGAGATCCTTGTGTTTGACGAGGCGACATCCGCGCTCGACAATGAGACGGAGGCGGCAGTCATGGATGCGATCAACAGCTTCCACGGCAGAAAGACGATGATCATCATCGCGCATCGGTTAAATACGATCGAAAAATGTGATATGATATATAAGGTGGATGCGGGGAAGATCACGCGGACGGTATTGTAAGGAGAAGGAATGGAGCAGAGACCAATTATCGCAACAGAATTACTGAGGGGGCAGGGGCTTGGAAACCAGCTGTTCTGCTATGTCACGGCGCGGTGCATCGCGATGCGCAACAACTGCGATTACAGCATCCTGGGCAGTGAGACGCTGGCAAACAACATCCACAGCCAGTGCGGTCTGTATTTCATGGATCTGGAGTTTGGCGTCCCGGCGGAAAAGAAAGACTTTGCGCGGATCTATCACGAGAGGGAGGACAGGCTGTACGTGGCAAACTCCAGGCACGACATCGAGCACGGCGCGTACATTACGGGCACGGACGAGACGCTCCTGAACCTGAACGCGGACGGCGCGCGGGAGAATGTGCTCACATACGGAAATATGCAGTCGGAGGACTATTATCTGCCCTACAAGGACGAGATCAGACAGTGGCTGCGCGTGAAACCGGAGTACGACTGCTATGAGTACAGCCAGGACGACCTCTGTGTCATCCATCTGCGCTGCACGGACTACATGGACTCCCCGGAGCTCTTTCTGGAAAAGAAATACTGGATCCACGGGATGAAAAATATGAAAAAGATCAATCCCGCCATGCGTTTCATGATCATCACCAACGATGTCCGGGAGGCGCAAAAGCTGATCCCGGGCGTGGCGGCATACAATTTTGACCTCGCCAGGGACTACGCGATCATCAAGAATGCAGAGTATCTGCTGCTTGCAAACTCCTCCTTCACCTATTTCCCGGCGTTTACGAGCACGACGGTCAAAAAGATCATCGCGCCCAAGTACTGGGCAAGGCACAACGTCTCCGACGGGTACTGGGCGTCGGAGCAGAACATATATGAGGGCTGGACATACCAGGACAGGCAGGGAAGGCTCTTCTCGGCGGAGGAGTGCAGGGAGGAGCTTGCGCGGTACAAGCAGGACTCCCCGGTATATGCAGGGCGGAACCAGCCGATCGCAGACGGGGACAAGGAGCGGGCGTACCGCAAGGCGCAGCGCTATTACAGGCGGTATCGCCTGCGCCGTTACTGGCACGCTGCAAAGCGGAAGATCAGGCGGGTGTTTTCGAGGTAGCATGTTATTTTATCGCGTTATTTTAAGGTGTTATTTAATAAAAAGTCTTGTTTTACAGGATTTTACCGCTTTTTTATGGAGGTTTCATGGGAGATACGGGAACGGGGAAGCGCAGGCTCCCCAACGTGACGCTGGCGGCGATGACGAGCGTCAATATCAGGGCGACTATCCGGGCGATGCAGTACAGCATGCGCGGCATTGAGTTCGGCGATGCGGTGCTGATCACACACAGGAGGCCGCTCGGACTGCCGGGCGGGATCCGGTACAGCCATACGGACAGGCTGTCTGACATCGATGCTTTTAACTACAAGATGGTCTACGAGCTGGGGGATCACATCCGCACGGACTTTGCGCTGATCGTCCACGCGGACGGCTTTGTCGTGCACCCTGAGATGTGGCGGGATGAATTTCTCGACTACGACTACATCGGTGCGCCGTGGCCGCTTCCGCCGGAGGGCGATACGACCACGTACCGCGACCGGGAGGGGAACATCTGCCGCGTGGGGAACAGTGCCGGTATCCGCAGCAAGCGCCTGATGGAGTTTCCAAAGAAAGCGGGCGTTCCCTGGGAGGGCGAGTACGCGTACGGCAGGATGTGGTACTATGAGGACGGTTTCATCTGCTGCAAGATCCGCCATCTGCTCGAGGCGGAAGGTATGCGGATCGCCCCGCTCGAGGTGGCAAAGTATTACAGTCACGAGAAGATGATACCGGAGGTGCAGGGGATCACGCCGTTTGCCTTCCACAAGTGGGAGGGGACCAACGCGCAGTACCCGAACTTTATCAGGGAGCCTGTCGTCAGGCGCGCGAAGCGGTTCGTCAAAAAAGCGATGGGGAAGCGGCATTCATGAAGCGGCATTTATTTGATTATTGATTATTATAGAGGTGCGGCAGCAGAAGACGGGGAGGGTTGACACAGATGGTTTACGATTGTTTTCAGTTTTTTAACGAGCTGGATATTCTGAAAATACGGCTGAACGTACTTGCCCCTGTGGTGGACAGGTTTGTGATCAGCGAGGCGACGGAGACTTTTTCGGGGATAAAGAAACCGCTGTACTATGAGGAGAACAAGGAGCTGTTTGCCGCGTTTCAGGACAGGATCATCCATGTGGTGGTGGACGACACACCGCAGGGAGATACGCACTACAGGGACACTTTTCAGAAAAATGCCGTGACAAGGGGCTTGAAGGACTGTACCGACGACGACATTGTGATATTCAGCGACCTTGATGAGATACCGAATCCCGACAAGATCCGGGAGATCCTGCAGGATTTTCAGGCGGACAGGATCTACCACTTTGCGCAGCGGCTGTTTTACTGTTATCTCAACATGGAGGAGGTCTCGGGCAGCCTGCTGTCCTATGCGGGGGAGTTTGAGGGCGTGGCGCAGAAGAAGTGGATCGGGACGAAGATGCTCAGCTACAGGCTCCTGCGGGAACAGAACCTGCTGCTCGGAGAACTGCGGTTTCCGGAGCGCAAGGAGATCGGGATCCGCGTCGACGACGGCGGCTGGCATTTCGGCTATATGGGCGGTCACGGCGAGAAGGACATCCGGAAACGCGTGCAGGAAAAAGTCATATCGGCAGCGCACCAGGAGTACAATTCAAGGCATGTGTTATCGAATGTGACAGACCAGATCAAGGACGGCAAGGACATCTTCGGAAGGCGTGCGCAGTTTGTCCGGTGTGAGATCGACGAGAGTTTTCCACAGTATATCAGGGAGCACCAGGACGAGCTCGGCTTTCTCATCATGCACGAGGAAAAGGGCACCAGAAAGGCATTCCGCAGAGTGAAGGTGATCATGAAAAACACCTGCTATCAAGTTCTTGTAGCGATAAAGCGGGCGGGAAGAAAGGTTATCGGGAGATAAATAACAATGGTTTCGATATGCATTCCCTGTTACAATAACAGAGATGAGGTGGAGCGTCTCCTAAAATCCATATACAGCCAGGATTACACGGATTTCGAGGTCAACCTGTCGGATGACTCGACGGACGATGAGACTGCCAGGCTGGTGGAGGCGTGTTATCCGAAAGTCAACTACAGACACAACAAAAAGCCGTACGGGCATATCTTCAACTGGAATGTGGCGATCCGGATGGCAAAGGGTGAGTACATCAAGGTCATGTTCAGCGACGACTGGTTCACGGACAGCACAAGTCTCGGGGCGTATGTCGCGCTCCTCGACGAGAATCCGGATGTCTTGCTCGCGTTCTCGGGCAGCAGACAGGTGATGCTGGACGGGCAGGATATCAGCGCCATGCACCATGTGACGACGGCACATCAGAAAAATTTTTATGACCGTGCCGCGGAGGATGGGTTTATCGAGCGGCTGGGCAGCGACTACAGGAATCTCTTTCTCGGCAACCAGATCGGCGCGCCGAGTGCCGTGATCTACCGCAGGGGCAGCAAGCTGACGCTCTTTGACGAGCAGAGCAACTGGGCGTCCGACATGTTTCTGTATTTTGACCTGTTTGAGAAGTGCCCTGCCTTCGCGTTCACGCATAAGCCGCTGGTCTCGATCGGTGTCCACGAAAAACAGTACACGGAGAGCTTTACAGAGAAGGACATGCGCATTTACAATGATTACAGATACATGTATACAAAGTACCGGCTGCGGGAGAGCCAGGCGTGCAGGGAGTACTTCACGGAGCGGTTCCTCATGAAATACCACATGGGGTACGGGGAGGCGCAGGCGCTCGGCATCGGCAGGGATCTGTGGATGCGCAAGTGGATCGCGGAGCGCAGGGCGACGGTGCAGTGCTTTGTCAAAAGCCGTCTGAGCCGCCTCAAACATGCAGAACACAACGGACAATAGCCTGCCCGGACCAGAGTCGCTTGCGGCGCGAAGGATCCCGGGAGCCTGTTTGATATAAAAGGAGAGGAAAAATGAGCCATATTCGAACCAAGATGATCGGCGAGGCGTGCTTCTGGCTCGGTCTGGTGATCGAGATCCTGATCGTGATCGTCGACAAGAGCGCCTACACCAATCCGCTGGAGAGCCAGCTCTTCCGCCTGACGTTTCTGCTGTTTTGCATCAAGATCGCACTGACGAAGTACTCGGCGGGAGAATGGCTGTGCATGGTGCTGTTCGGCGCTGTCATGTTCGTGTCGTACAGGATCAACGAGCGGGATGAGGCGGTGCGGATCATCGCTTTCATCGCGGCGTGCAAGGGGATGGATATCAAGAAGGTGATGCGGGTGGTATGCTGGGTGACATTCGCGGGCTGCGCTGCGCTGGTGCTCCTGTCGGTGACAGGGATCTACGGAAAGGTCGCGGTCACTGCCAACTTTGGCAGGGAAGTGCAGCCGGGACAGTTTGAGGAGACGCGCTACGTGCTCGGCATGGGGCACCCCAACGCCCTGCACTGTATGTTCTGGATGGTCGTCGTCCTGGCAGTCTACAGCTATGCCGATGTGCTGAGATGGTATCACTATGCGCTGTTCATGGCGCTGAACTTCGCCCTGTATAGCCTGACAGGTTCAAGAACAGGTGTTATTGTATGCTTTCTGTTCCTTGTGTCATCGTTCGTGATGCGATACTGCATAAGATGCAGGGAGTGCAGGGGCATCTACATCCTGGGCGCCGTGGCGGTGCTGGGCTGTGTCGTGTTCGCGGCGGTCTTCTCGCATCTGGAGAACACCTATGACACCGTGGATACTCTGGTGCACAAGCTGGACAGCATGCTCAACGGCAGATACCAGAGCTGCTATGCGGTCGAGGCGGCAAGGCTTGAGAACTGGAAGCTGTTTGCAGCCCCGGAGAATATCGAGTATTTTGATGCGGGATTTGTGCGGCTGTTTTACTGGTACGGGATCATTCCCGGGCTGATCTACGTCGGCATGAATTTTTATCTGTTATATCAAAGTTATCAAGAAAAGGATCACGTCCTGTTCACGATGCTTGTGTCGTTTGCGGTATTCAATCTGATGGAGGCGCACTTCATATCGGTGTATATCCTGAGGAATTATCTCCTGGTGCTGATGGGGTATTACTGGTACCAGCCGTTTGCGCGCAGGCATCCGCGCGAGATATATTTTTGGCAGGTCAGGGATCTGCCGGGAAAGGCATAAAAATGAAACTGGTGAGTGTAGTTGTGTTCGCGTACCGCTCGGCGGAGACGATCGTCGATACGCTTGAGAGCATAAAAAAACAAACATATCCAAACATCGAGCTGATCATCACGGACGACGGCTCCCCCGACGATACGGTGCCGGTGGTCCGAAACTGGATCGCAAAAAACCAGGGGGCGCTGACTGCCATAAAGCTTGTCACCTCAGACAAAAATACGGGACTCCCCGCGAATATCAACAGGGGACTGCAGGCGGCGGAGGGGGCGTACTACAAAGGGATCGCCGGCGATGACCGCATGACGGAGGATGCCATTGAGCACTATGTGCGGTTTTGCGAGGCGCACCCGGGCGTGTTTCCGATCGCGAAGGTTCGGCTGTTCAATGACAGGAATCCCGATGCGGTGTACAGCGATGTCCAGGCGTACTGTGACAGGTGTTATGAATTTGCGCAGAAGGATTACAGGGAACAATACAGGCTGTTATTGATCCAGAACAGGATCGTCGCGCCGTCCGCGACCTTTTATCCGATGGCGTTTGTCAGGAAGGTGGGCGGTTACGACGAGTGCTACAGGTGGTTTGAGGATTATCCGATGAATCTGAAAGCGATGCACGCGGGCTACCGGTTTGGACTGCTGGACAGGCAGCTTGTCTGGTATCGCATGTCCGACAGCTCGGTGACGGCGTCAAGCCTCTCGAAACTGAAAAAGACGGAGATGAAGCTCTTTTTCAGAAAAAAGTTCTGGTACATGTTCCAGAACGGGATGGGGTGGGAGGCTGTCAAGCAGTGCAGGAGCTGGGCGAAGGTGGCGCTGAGCAGACAGGTATGATCGCGGAAAAAGTATAATATGAATACGGTGGTATAAAGAGGGTATGCAAAAATGAATATATTGATAATACCTGGCTTTTTCAGGTCGAAGGACAGACCGACGATCGGCAGTTTTTTCTGGGATCAGGCGCGGGCGCTGAAGCGTGCAGGTCACAATGTGACCATTTTATACAGTGACACATACTCGGTAAAGTGTGTCCGGGAATATATATCATACGCGGAAGCGGCATCGGAGGAGTGCGAGGGGATCAGAATATGCCGCATGCGGATATTCTGTCCTCTAAAACATGGCATGGAGGGGCATCGCGAAGCATTTGCTAGGGGGATCTGGCAGTTGTATGACAGATATGATCTGGCAAAGAACTGCGTCGATGTGATCCACGCGCACTGCTGCGTGTGGGCGGGATATGCTGCGATGAGGCTGTCTGACCGGACAGGGATTCCGTATGTGATCACAGAGCATGCGACGCTGTTTGAACTCCACAGGGATCAGATCAGCAGATCGAATGACCGGCACATCAGACAGGCTTTTGGGAAGGCGGCAAAGGTGATCTGTGTGAGTCGCGCATTCGCAAAAAAGATATCGGAATACAGGGCATCGGATGACCTTGAAGTGATCGGAAATGTTGTTGATTTTGAGCAGTTTGGGCTCTGTGACAATGAGCCCCGCAGTGGAATGCGGTTTCTGACGGTCTGTTATATGAATACCGAAGACCAGCTCAGGAAAAAGGGCGTCGATGTCCTTCTGAGAGCCTGGAAAGATTTTTCCGGAAAACAGCCTGCGGCAAGGCTGGTGATCGGTGGTGATGGACCGGCGAGGCAGAAAGCGATGGAATGGTGCAGGGAGTATGGTGTGGAACCGTCGGTAGACTTTGTAGGGGCGTTGAGCCGTGAGCAGGTCGTGGCGCGGATGCAGGCGTGCGATGTGTTTGTGCTTCCGAGCCGTTACGAGACATTCGGTGTTGTGTATATAGAGGCTATGGCATGCGGAAAGCCTGTCATAGCGGCGGCAAACGGGGGACCGGATGACTTTGTGACGGAGGACAACGGGATATTGATCCCGCCGGATGACACAGGGCGGCTTGTGCAGGCTATGGAACAGATGGTACAGAAGATGCAGGATCAGAAGGCATACGATGCGGAAGTGATACGCAATTCTGTCCGGGAGAGATTTGGCGGGCAGGCGATCGCAGGACAGCTTGAACGCGTATATGAGGCTGTAAGGAGGGGCTCTTGAATATCAGCTGCGCGTGCCATGAAAAAGCAGAGAGAGGATTCAATACAGATCAGGGTCGGCAAGGAGGGAGCAGATGATCATAGCTGTAAATTATGCAGACAGAAAATTCCAAAAGGCGCAGAAGCTCAACAGCAGGACTGCAAGGCAGTGGGGGGCAGACAGGGTGATCGAGTACGGACCAGATGACATTGACGAGGTGTTCCGCAGACGAAACAGGGAGATCCTGGACACGCCGAGAGGCGGCGGGTATTATCTCTGGAAGCCGTACTTTTACAGAAAGGCGTACGATGAGCTGGGGGAGGGTGATTATCTGGTCTATATTGACTCAGGCGCTGTCTACATCGATAAGATCCAGTACCTCATCGACTGCATGGAGCAGGAGGAGACACCGCTCATGATCTTCTCATTGGAGCAGGAGCGGATCGAGAAGGGGAACACGAAGCGGGATGCCTTTGTGCTGACAGGTTGTGACGAGGCGCGCTACACAGACACGCCACAGTCGATCGGCGGGTATTTTGTCTGCAAAAAGGCGCCCGAGGTGGAGGCATACCTCGACGAAGTGCTGCAGTATGCGCAGGATATCCGCATCATCTCCGACAAGCCGAATGTGATGGGATTGCCCGATTATGCGGAATTTACAGATCACAGGCATGATCAGTCCGTGATCTCCCTGATGTCCAAAAAATATGGATTTAAGAGATTCCGCGATCCGTCCCAGTTCGGAATGGCGAACCGCTATGAGGCGGAGGTGGAGCGGCGCAGCACCTATCCGCAGATTGTCGATTCGCATCGGTTGAACGCGGGAAGCCTTCTGGAGGTTCGTTTCCGCAGAACCAGGGCAGTCCGCAAAATTTCCGGGTTGATGAGTAAAGTAAAGCGCAGGCTGGGAGGGGTAAGATGACAGGAAAAGAGAAGTGGATCCGGTATGAAAAGCGGTGGAAATGGAGAGATTTCTATTTTAACAAGTGTCTGAGACGCCACGGTATGCTCAAATATTTCCACAGGGAACCCGTCATGCCGCACTATGCAAAAAAATGGGTGATGTCGTCAGCGAGGACGAACGATTATATCTATCAGAAGATCATGGAAGGAAAGCCCTTTATGGCATGTCGTTTCGGGAACACAGAGCTGCAGACGGTTGTGGGCTACTTGAAGATCAAGTACAAGGGACACAGCGCGGAGGACGACGCGTATCTGGAGAAATGGTTTACCAGGCTTGGACAGGGAGCAGGATTTTTCCCGGTGGATCAGCAATATCTGGAGCGTTTTTCGGAGCTTCTTCTGGAGTCGGGGGCAAATGCTGACCTGCTTGCAATGTGGCATCTGAATATGGAGGACTTTATCATTGAGGAATTTGCTCCGAATGTAGATCTGACATTCTTGTTCCGGTTAGAGCCCTGGCTTGCGCCCAAAAGACCGTGGACAGCTGCCTTGGCAGGAAAAAGAGTATTGGTGATCCATCCGTTTGAAAGGTCGATCCAGGAGCAATATAAAAGGCGCGCGTTGATCTTCCCGGACACGGAGATCCTGCCGGAATTTGAATTGAGGACTTTAAAAGCTGTCCAGACAATATGTGGTATCAGGGATGAACGGTTTGTGACGTGGTTTGATGCGCTTGACTATATGTGTGAGCGGGCGCTGGAAATTGATTTTGATGTCGCCATCATCGGATGCGGCGCTTATGGAATGCCGCTGGCATCAAAATTAAAAAATGCAGGGAAACAAGCCATTCATCTGGGAGGGGCGACGCAGCTGCTGTTTGGCATCAAAGGGAACCGGTGGGAAAACGGTTATCCGACCAAGATCGCAACTTTTTTTAATAATGCGTGGGTCAAGGCGTCAGCTGAGGAGACACCACAAAATGCAGACACGGTAGAGAGAGGATGCTATTGGTGATGATAAAGGAGAGAACAAGATGTCAGAGCTGCTGGTGACAGTCCTTACGCCCTGTTTTAACAGCGGGAGAACGATCGAAAAGACATTGACATGTATCGAGAACCAGACCTACAAAAACATAGAGTATATCATTGTCGATGGAGGATCGACGGACAATACCTTGGAACTGATCGAACGGCATCGCAGCAGGCTTCCTGAAAAACTAACGGTCATATCCGAGAAGGACAATGGGATCTACGATGCCATGAACAAGGGGATCAGACTTGCGGCGGGACAGCTGGTCGGGATTGTGAACAGTGATGATGATTACGAGAAGGATACAGTGGAACAGATCGTAAAACATTTTGGTAAGAATCGATACGAGGTTGTCTATGGCATGCAGCGGACATACCTTGATGAAAAAGAAAAAGCAGTTGTTATATATCACCACGATTTTCTGCCGCAGCAGATGATCACCCATCCGACCTGTTTTGTGACGAAGGACACATATGAGAAATTTGGCGTGTTTGACACGCAGTATCGCTCCGCGGCAGACTATGATCTGATGCTGCGTTATTTTAAGAGCGGGGAAGTTGTATTCACACCAATATATCGTGTGTTATCTAATTTCCATCTCGGCGGTATGTCGAGCAGTCAGACGGGGGTGCGCGAGAATGCCCTGGTCCGGTTTCGGTATGGGTATCTGTCAAAAAGGAAATATTGGTTTGTGGTGATGAAGAGTCATATATATGAATTGCTTCATAGAAAGTAGACGGAGGGGTATGAGGTGAAAGAGAAATTTAATTCGATCGATCTGTTTAAATTTTTCCTGGCGATCGTGGTAGTTGCATTTCATACGAATCCCTTTGTTGACTGCAAAAGTATTCTAATCAACGCAATCGTCATGATCATAGCGGATATGACAGTGCCATTCTTTTTCATGGCGTCAGGATATTTCCTGGCATTGGGGTGGGGAGAGACCTGTCAGCAGCGCGAGCGATATATTTGTAAGATGCTGGTTTCTACGTTCAGCCTGTATACACTTTGGACATTGCTGAGTTTGCCATTGACGATCTATGGGTATGCAGTCTCTGGAAATAGTATCGTGCAGTGTATACTGTCGTATGTAAAATATTTTTTCTTTATCGGCAAGCTGTACAATTCATATCATTTGTGGTATCTTCTGGCGATGATCTATGCGCTGCTGGTGATGTGGATATTGATCCGTAGAGGAAAGGGTACGCGGCACATTCTGATTGCAGGGATCTGTTTTTACGTGATATATCTGCTGTTTGCGTGGATCAGACAGAGTGATGGTGTCGGCGGAACACTGGCAGCTGCCGGTAAAATGTTTGACTATGTTTTTAACAATGGCGGCGTATTTACGGGAATGTTGTACATGGGTGTTGGAATTTTCATCAGGGAGCATCGGGTGTGCCGTCCGCTGGTCGGCGTGGCTGGCATTGCAGCGGGGATTTTACTGAGATATACTGTGTCGCAGGAGCTGGGTACGATTTTTTCATCAGTTATGCTCTACACACTTGTACTCAATATGAAACTTCCTGATCACCCCTGTTATTTTATCATGAGGAGACTGAGTAAATACATCTATCTGCTGCATTTACTTTGTTTTTCGTTTTACACTTTCGTCGTGATACGCCAGCCCAATAAACTGGGTGTCGATTCGTTTTTTGTGACGATTACGTTGGCTGTTCTGATCTCGGCATTGATCATAGCAAGAGGAAAAAGGAAAAAAGGAGCGCGGTAGCATGAGTGGAGAAAAAGAGAAACCCAATATTGTACGGATCAGTGATGGATTGGGAAATCAGTTGTTTCAGTATGCTTTCGGATATAGTTTATACAGAAAGACAGGGAGAGGTCTGATCATAGATCCCATGTATTCAGGTAAATTAAGGCACTATCAGTTAGATTCATTTCAAATCGATTTTGCTGAGAGGTTCGTGGGGAAAAAAGTGGATAATATTTTGGGATTAGGAACCAGGAATTCTGCGCCGCTCCGTTTAAGATACAGGGAGCAAAAGGTCAGGTTTGCAAAATATAAGATCATAAAAGAACGCTATCCCATGAGATGTGATGATGAAATGTACCAAAACGCTCCCGCATATTATACTGGCTTTTGGCAGTCATATCAATATTTTGACCAGTATTATGAGGATATAAAAAGACAGTTTCAGTTAAAAGAACAATTTAGTTCACAAGGGAAAAAGTACTTAGATAAAATTCGAACAAAAGTTTGCGGGGGGGGGGGGGCAAAGTGTATCCCTACATATCCGAAGAACTGATTACAACAGGATTGAGAATAATGTGTGTCTAAGTGAGCAGTTTTATAGACAGGCTTTGGAGAGAATGCAGAAAAGTATAGGGGATTTTTCATTATATATATTTACGGATGATAAAGAATTTGTGAAAGAAAATTTCCGCTTTCATGAATACATTCTGGTAGAAGGGGTAGATGACCTGGAGGAATTTGCGTTGATGCAGAGATGTCGTCATCACATTATAGCAAACAGTACATATAGTTGGTGGGGGGCATATCTTGCTGAAAATAAAGGTGGACTTGTGTATGCACCGTTGTCAGATATTTGGACTGAGCAGTTTTATCTGCCTCAATGGAATAAAATCAGTACGCAGATAGGGAGACCAGACTGGTAGAGTGCTTACAGGGAAAGGTGCGTACTTACACGATAGGGGGAGGCGTCAATGAAGCTTGCAGTGATATCACTCAACACAGAACAGAAGAACCTGAGCAAATACTACAATTCTCAGGCTGAGGGCATGGCGAAAGCATTTGCGGCAATGGGGCATATCGTGTCTGTCTATCATCTCATACCGGATCTGGCTCAGAGAGAAGAGATCGTTCAAAAGGGAGGGATCAGGGTCATATATCTAAAGTGCCGCCATATAGGAAAACATGCATTTGTGGATACAGACATGCTGGACAAAGCTGCAGCATGCTATGTCACAGCGTCGGACAACTATCTCTTCCTTGGCAGATTTTACAGATGGTGTACACAGAACCATATCCTGTGCCTGCCCTATATCGGCGTGGTTCAGAGCAACAATGCGTCCGCGTGGAAGCGCAGGCTCGTGGATCTGTTTTGCGATAATATAAAATATTACAAAAAGATTCCTACCATCGTCAAAACACCCGCGCTCGCCGCCAGGCTGGAGGAGCAGGGAGCGCGGGAAATATACACAGTCCCCGTCGGGCTTGACAAATCGCTTCTAAAAGAGGATTATTTAAGTTATGACACAAATGAATTAAAAGAAAAACACGGTTATGACCGGCAGGACAGAGTTATACTATATGTAGGCAGGCTGACTGCGGAGAAGCAGCCGGTAAAAATGGTCGATATCTTCCGCAGGGTATTTCAGAAAGACAGTCATTTTCGACTGATCATGATCGGACAGGGCGAGCTGGCAGGGGAAGTACATGCAGCGATATCAGCACATGGATTGTCGCGACTGGTCACGGTCTGTGACAAAGTTTCCAATGATATGATGTGGGAGTTTTACAGGATATCGGAATGTCTTGTCAATCTGAACAGGCATGAAATATTCGGCATGGCGATCCTCGAGGCGATGTATTATGAAAGCACTGTGATCGCGGTAAAGGCGCCAGGACCCTCACTCATTATAGAGCGGGATGTTTCAGGCTGCATCTGTGAATGCGAGGAGGAGATCGTGGAGAAGATACTGTCACATGACGGGAAGCGAATCGGTGAGGAAGGCAGAAAGCGCGTCATAGATAAGTTTATGTGGGAAAAGTCGGCAGCAGAGATTTTAAATATCATAGCAGATATCACAAAACGCTCAAAGCCAGCGTCGAAAGGGGGAAGTGAGGATGCAGGTCAAATGTAACGTACTTGACAGACAGTTTCAGATGTATCAGTACGAATATGAGGAGGCAGCACTTCGCGTGCTGCGCTCCGGCTGGTATGTCCTCGGAAATGAAGTCAGACAGTTTGAGGAGGAATTTGCGGGATTTACAGGCAGGAAGTACTGTGTGGGGCTGAACTCAGGTCTGGATGCGCTGATCCTGTCCGTCCGGGCACTGGGGATTGGAAAAGGGGACGAGGTGATCGTGCAGGCAAATACATATATAGCCACGGTGCTCGGGATCACTGAGAACGGTGCCACGCCTGTGTTTGTCGAGCCGGATGAATACTATAACATGGATGCAGACAAGATCGAACAGGCGATAACGGACAGGACAAGGGCGATCATGGTGACGCACTTGTACGGACAGGCTTCCGACATGACCCGCATTGCAGCGATAGCCCAGAGATACCGGCTTGAGCTTATAGAGGACTGCGCACAGTCCCACGGTGCATGTTTTGATGGGCGAATGACAGGGACCTTTGGGATTTCAGGCTGTTTTAGCTTTTATCCGACCAAGAACCTCGGTGCATTTGGGGATGCGGGAGCGATCGTCACGGATGACGGGGCGTTTGCCGACAAGATACGCATGATGCGCAATTACGGCAGCAAGGTGAAGTATCACAATGAGATAGAGGGTGTGAACTCCAGGCTGGATGAGATGCAGGCGGCACTTTTGCGTGTGAAACTGGCACACTTACGGGAATTGAACGACGAGAGAAAAGTGCTGGCAGGCAGATACAGCCAGGGGATCAGAAATCCGAAGATCATACTGCCGAAACTGAGGGACGGTGCGGAGAGTATTTATCATCAATATGTAGTGAGGTGCGAGGAGAGGGAGGATCTGCAGAGGGCATTGGAACAGAGCGGCATACAGACACAGATCCACTATCCGATTCCCCCTCACCTGGCAAAATGTTATGCCCATCTTGGGTATAGAAAGGGGGCGTATCCGATCGCGGAGAAGTACGCGGACGTGGTTTTAAGTCTGCCGATCTATACAGGCATGACTTTTGCGGAGCAGGATCATGTGATCGGACAGATCAATGCATGGCGGAGATAGAAGACGATCCTGAAGGATGATTCTTTTATCGACGATTGTCATGGAATGTGGTATAATTTTTAAATGACGGTTCAGATGGGTCAGAAGTTGTAAAAGGAGGAAGGTTGATGATAGAAAAGTGCAGGTTGATAGAGTTTCCCCAGAAGGGAGACGCGCGTGGGCATCTTGTGATCGTGGAGGGGAACAAAGACATTCCATTTCGTATCGAGAGGGTGTTTTACATCTATGGCTCGGACAGAGAAGTCATCCGCGGAAGGCATGCCAACTATCGGTCTGAATTTGTGCTGATCAATGTGGCGGGTACTTCCAGGGTTAGGGTGGACGACGGTGAAAAACAGAGGGTGTTTCACCTCGACAGACCACACACAGGCATATATCTTCCGAAACTGATCTGGAAGGATATGTATGATTTCTCAGAGGATTCTGTGCTGTTGTGCCTCGCCAGTGAACATTATGATGCCGATGAGTATATCAGAGACTATGATGCCTATCTGGAAGTTATGAGAGGGAAAAAGGAAAACAAGGGGGAATTTTGATGTTAAGAAGACTGGAAAAAAAAGATGCAGCTTATATGCTGGAGTGGATGCACGACGAGACGATAACCTGCAATTTTCGTTATCCGTTTGCTGCGATGACACTGGAAAGGGCGCAGATCTTTATCGACTACAGTTTTGATGAGGAGAATCAGCACTTCGCGATAACGGATAACAAGGACGAATATATGGGGACTGTCAGTCTAAAGCACATCTCGGAGGTGGATCACAATGCGGAATATGCCATAGTGATGCGCAAAAAAGCGCATGGCACGGGGCTTGCAGAGCGCGCGACGATGGAGATACTCAAATATGCATTTCAGGATCTCGGGCTTCACCGGGTGTATTTGACGGTATTGTCGGACAATATAGCTGCCAGGAAACTCTATGAGAACTGTGGCTTTGATCTGGAGGGAGAATTAAAGGATGTCATAAGGCTGGGGGACAGATACCGCAGTCAGGCGTGTTATGCGATACTCAACTGGAAAGAGAAGACGATGGAAGGAAAGTGATCGATGGAAATCGATGAAAATAGGATTGCGTCGAACTGGTGGAAGCGATTAAATGAAGAGATTTTTGAAAAAGATAAGAAATGTATCGAAGAGGATCTACCGAAGATATGAGCGTGCTCAGTACCGCAACAGAAAGTACGTGAATTGCCACAGGGTTTTGAGTCCGGAGGAAACGATCGAATATCTGCAAAACAATACTGTATGTTTCTGCCGCTTTGGAGATGGCGAGATTGCGATCATGAGGGGGGAATCCATAGCGTTTCAGCAATCTGACAGTGTGCTTGCCGAAAGGTTAAGAGAAATCATAAAGACAAACGAGCCGGGACTCAGGATCGGTATCAATTATATGTACTTTAATCCTGTCGATTCTGTAAATCCGTATACGCAGAAGTTTTTTGAAGCCATGGCAATGCAAAGAAGATTCATGATCAAAAACTGTAATAAAGATGTGGAGTACATTGACGCTTCGGTGACGCAGCTGTACCAGATATTTATGGATTATGATTTCGACACGCATTTCAAAAAAATGCAGCGCATATTTGAGGGGAGAGACATAACAGTTATATGCGGAAGAGGCGTTATTCAAAATATAAAATATAACGCGCTGGATGTGTGCCATTCTGTGGAATATATTTTCGCGCCGTCAAAAGACGCATTCTCACAGTATTCAGATATTCTGGCAAAAGCAATGGGCGTCAAAGAAGACAGGATCATCTGTGTGATATTGGGACCAACAGCAAAAGTTTTGGTCTATGATCTGTTTAAGGAAGGGCGCATCGCATGGGATATAGGGCATTATCTCAAGGACTATGATGCATATATAAAGAAAAATCCGAGAACAGAGACAGAGATCGTACAGTTTTATAAGCCGGATTAGAGGACGAAAAGGATTGGAAGGACGAAAGGAATGGTAAAAAAAATCAGCTATGTCCTGGACAGGAGACAGAAAGTCAACTTATGCATACTGCTTGTTGTCATATTTGTCGGGGCATTTGTGGAATTGGTGGGCGTGTCGGCAGTTATGCCGCTGATCGATGTTGCCATGAAACCGGAACTGATAGGTGAGAAGTGGTATTTTGTCTCGATCAGTAAGTATACGGGGATCACGGATGCCAATCAGATGATCGTGTTTCTCGCAGTGGTTCTGATCGTGATCTATATATTGAAAAATATCTATGTGACAGTGATGTGCAGTCTGCAGTATCGTTTTATTTATAACAATCAACAGCGCTTGTCTGTGCGGATGATGAAAAGCTATATGCAGCAGGATTATCTTTTTCATGTGTCGAGGAATGTGGCGGAGTTTCAGCGCAATATCGTCAATGATGTCAACGGTTTTTACACCGTGACACTGAACGCGCTGCAGTTTCTTGCGGAGTTCAGCGTGAGTGTGGTCCTGGTCGTATTCCTGCTGGTCCAGGACTGGGTGTCCACACTGGCAGTCGCGTCGCTCCTGTTCCTGTTCATGGGCTTTTTTACCATCTTTTTCAGAAAGGTTCTCGTGCGGATTGGTGAGGAGAGCAGACAGGCATATTTTCTGGTGACAAAATGGCTGTTACAGGCGTTCTCGGGCATCAAGGAGATCAAGGTCGCGAACAAGGAGCGCTTTTTTATCACGAACTATGACAAAAATTACAGGGATCGCGCCAGGATACAGCGCCAGCAGTCCATGCTGACCTATCTTCCCAAGCCCGTCATGGAGACGGTGTGCATCTGCAGTCTGATGATCGCCATGATCATCAAGATCGTGGTGGTAAAGAGCGACATTACTTCCTTTGTCACCACGCTGTCCGTGTTTGCGGTCGCGGCGTTCCGCATGCTCCCTTCTTTTAACAAGATCACAGGCTATATCAGCGGCATGATGTTCAACAAACCGTCGATCGATGCCGTATACAACGACCTGAGGGAGATCGAGCAGCTCATGGCAAGGCGGACGGCTGACCACGAGGACACCGTGAAGGTTAGGCTCGGCACGGCGATCCGCTTAGACCGCGTTTCGTTCCGATACCCCAAGGCTGAAAAGTGGATCCTGAAAAACGCCAGTCTTGAGATCTCGAAAAACACGTCGGTGGCGCTGATCGGGGCGTCGGGAGCGGGCAAGACCACGGCTGCCGATCTGATCCTTGGCATCCTCGAGCCGCAGGAAGGAGCCGTTATGATCGACGGAACGGACATCAGAAAGTGCATGACATCATGGCATGAGGACGTGGGATATATCCCGCAGACGATCTATCTCATGGACGACAGCATACGCGCCAATATCGCGTTTGGCATATCGGAGGCGGAGATCGATGACGCCGCGGTCGAGAAGGCGCTGCAGGAGGCGCAGCTTGACCGGTTTGTCCACGCGCTCCCGGAGGAGGCGGATACCGTGATCGGCGACAGGGGCGTGAAGCTTTCGGGCGGTCAGCGGCAGCGGATCGGTATCGCGCGGGCGCTCTACCGCAACCCCAGCGTGCTGATCCTCGACGAGGCGACATCGGCGCTCGACAATGAGACCGAGAAGGAAGTGATGGAGGCGATCGACGGGCTGCACGGGACGAGGACCCTGATCGTCATAGCGCACAGACTTAGTACGATAAAGAAATGTGACAGGATATATGAGGTTGAAAACGGTGTGTTTGTGGAGAAAGGGAAGGAGGAAGTGCTGGAGAAGAGATGAGAGCCGCAGAGATTCTAAAGACATACTTTGGTTATGATTCGTTCCGGGAGGGGCAGGAGGATATCATCCGCGCCATATTGTCAGGGGAGGACGCGCTGGCGATCATGCCGACCGGCGCGGGCAAATCCGTCTGTTACCAGGTGCCTGCGCTGCTGCTGCCAGGCATCACGATCGTGGTGTCGCCGCTGATCTCCCTGATGCAGGATCAGGTAAAAGCGCTGAATGAGGCGGGGATCCACGCCGCGTTCATCAACTCATCGCTGACGGAGACGCAGATCGCAAAGGCGCTGCGTTTTGCTATGGAGGGCAGATATAAGATCATCTACGTGGCGCCTGAGAGACTGGAAAGTGCAGGTTTCATGCAATTTGCACAGGCCGCAGACATTTCCATGCTCACAGTCGACGAGGCGCACTGCATTTCTCAATGGGGACAGGATTTCAGACCCAGCTATCTCAAGATTGTAGAATTTATAGACCGCCTGCCGGCAAGACCGGTGGTGAGTGCTTTCACGGCGACTGCCACCAGGGAAGTCCGGACCGACATCGAGTGCATACTGAAACTGAGAGATCCTAAGATCGTCGTCACGGGGTTTGACAGGCAAAACCTTTACTACAGCGTGGAGCACGTTTCCGGCAGACGCAAAGACGATTTTATCATGGACCACATCAAAAAACACGCGGATGAGAGCGGGATCGTGCACTGTGCAACGCGCAAAAATGTGGACGCCCTGTACGAGAAGCTGCGCCGGAGCGGAGTCTCGGTGACGCGCTATCACGCCGGGATCGACAATGACACGCGCAAGAAAAATCAGGATGATTTCATCTATGACAGGGCGCAGATCGTCATTGCCACCAACGCGTTTGGCATGGGGATCGACAAGTCCAATGTCAGGTATGTGATCCATTACAATATGCCCCAGAGCATGGAGAACTATTATCAGGAGGCAGGGCGCGCGGGGCGGGACGGCGAGAATGCGCAGTGCATCCTGCTGTTTTCCGCGCAGGATGTGATGATCGACAAGTTCCTTCTGGCAAAGAAGGAGTTTGAGGGGATGGATCTGGACGACATCGAGCTGGTCAGACACAGGGATGCCCAACGCCTCCAGGTGATGGAGGGGTACTGCAGATCCACGTCGTGTCTCAGGAATTATATTCTCGAGTACTTCGGGGAGAGGACGGCAGCGCCGTGCGACAACTGCGGAAACTGCCATCGGGAATACGATGAGCAGGACATGACGGCGGAAGCGAAATGGGTGGTCAACTGCATCGCCGAGATGAGAGGAAGATACGGGCTGAACATCGTGATCGGGACACTGCTCGGCGCAGACCGCGCCAGGCTCAAGGAGATCGGCGCCAGCGCATACAAGTCCTACGGTACGCTCGAAAACAGGAGTGAGACGGAGATCCGCCTGCTGATCGACCAGATGCTTGCGGAGGGCTATATCGTCCAGACAGGCGGGGAGTATAGCCTGCTGCAGATGGGCGATATCAGCAGGTTGAAGGATGAGAATACCCGTGTGATCATCAGAAGGGCACAGGAGCAGGAGGGAAGCAGGAGCAGGGCGAAGAAAAAGATCACGGATTCGCTCACGAGTGCGGGCTACGACCTGTTTGAGAAACTCCGCTGGCTGCGCATGGTCATCGCGAAGGAGGAGGCGATGCCGCCCTACATTATATTCAGTGACAGGACACTGATCGATATGTGTGCCAGGGCGCCCCGGGATCAGGCAGAAATGCTGCAGGTAGCTGGCATCGGGGAAAATAAGTTCAACAGGTACGGGGAACGGTTTCTCGCTGAGATCGCAGCGTTTCTGGCCGAGAATCCCGGTGCAGTCGTCGGGATGCAGACCGATGATGGCGGGAGCGGCGCTGCGCCTGCCGCAAAAAGAGGGCGCAAGGAGGCATTTTACCTCAATCAGGAGGACGCGGAGCGCTTTTGCTATGCGGAGTATCGCTACATCAGTGAGATCAAGGAACAGCTGAACCAGATCACCAGTGCGCCGAATGTAAAAAAGATCACGGTCGGTGTGATCTGGGAGTATCTTGTGCGTGCAGGGCTGACCGCCGAACAGCAGGGGCAGGAGGGATATACGAAAGTCCAGACAGAACAGGGACTGCAGCTGGGTATCAAAACGATCGACAAGGTGAGCCAGGGGGGACTGGCGTACCAGCTGCTGCTGTACCCCGAGGCAGTGCAGAAAATGATCGTGGAACATTTTACAGGATCGAGGGACGCGGAGGGATGAGCCGGATCTTTGAGCGGCAGGATGCCGGGCGATTGGGGATATGAGTCAACAGAGAAGGAGTGGATATATGAGATACACATGGATCGACGAGTATTTGCTGGAGAAGACCGGCGTGACGAAAGACCACAAGAAGGAGTGGAACTGGATCCGCTACCAGATCGGAGGAAAGATGTTTGCGGCGGTCTGCCTGAACGAGCAGGATGAACCGTACTATATCACGCTCAAACTTGAGCCGGAGGAGGGGGATTTCCTGAGGAAACAGTACGAGGACATCGTTCCCGGCTACTACATGAACAAGACGCACTGGAATTCCGTGAACCCGGACGGGGCGGTGCCGGACGATCTGCTAAAGGATCTGCTCGACAAGTCCTATCAGCTGGTGCTCGGCGGGCTCAGCAAAAAGAAGCAGCAGGAGCTGCTGGCAGAATAGGCGGCGAGCGCCGCAGACAGTGCAAATGCAAAGTTACAGTTCAGCCCGGGACTTCGCACTGCGAAGTCCGTGAGAAGGCATAGCGGCTGGCTTGATGCCTGAAACAGGAAGCCGAAGGCTGAACTGCTACAATTCGAAGGAAATACGGATGGGATATAGACAAAAACACGGATTGTTGATAATATAAAGTTATCTTATTTCAGTGAAGGGAAAGGAAAGATCGCTGCAGGAGCCTGCAGTGACACTGTATTATGAGTGTTGTGTTTTTAGGAATCCAGGTTATTGGTATTGGTTTGACTGTTTTTGCATTGCTTCTTGTGCTTCGGGGAGACGGTTCAAGGGAGCAGAAGCTTATGCAGTACTTTTTGCTCGGCTCTGTAGTGCAGAATGCGGGATATCTGCTGGAACTGACCGCGCCTACGCTCGAGGCTGCCCTCGTGGCTGTCAAGATGCAGTATATTGGCTCGCTGGTGATCCCTGTCAGCTACTGCTATTTCATATACAGCTACTGCTATGAAAAAACGCCGAGAAAGATCCTGTGGGTCATAAAAGCAGTGGATGTTCTTGTGTTCTGTCTTGTTTTCACAAGTGATCTGCATGATTTGTATTACCGGAATATAGAATGGATAGAACATACTGGCAGGTATGGCGGTTATCTGCGATTGGACTACGGACCGGGATACTGGTTTTACATGCTGTTCGGGACGGCTGTCCCCTACGTCATCTCTCTGTACGCCCTGATCCGTGTCTGTGTGGAAAAGCCGGAATTTGCGGCGGGCAGGAGATGCAGGCTGATCCTTGCGGTCTCTTTTCTGCCGGTAGTTGCCCTTTTTGCGTATGCCATGAAACTGACACACTACTATGATCCGACACCGATCGTTCTGGGTCTGGTGCTCTCCGGGGTAGTGATACTGATCTGGATCAGGAAAGTGTATGATTTCAGCAGTCTGGCTTTTGGGATCCTGGTCAACAGCATGAGCGACGGGGTGATCGCGCTCGATGAACAGCGGCATATCACCAATTACAATACGGCGGCGGAAGGGATCTTCGCGGATCTGGACGGCGGTGCGATCGGAAAACCGATCGAATCCCTGGCAGGCTTTCCGCAGGAAGGGCTGGAAGAGGGGACGAAGAAGGAATTCAGCCTGAACGACCGTTATTATCAGGGGCTGGAGGAACCGATCCTGGATAAGTTCGGCGAGAATAAAGGGTATGTTGTACTGATATATGACGTGACAGAGACGAGAAACTACATAGAGGAGATCAAGAAGGTGCGGGAACAGGCGGAGCAGGCGAACTTTGCCAAGAGCGCGTTCCTCGCCAACATGTCCCACGAGATCCGGACACCGATGAATGCCATCGTCGGGTTGAGCGACATCATCATGGAGGAGAGCCGGGGGCGCAAGGTGTGCGAGTATGCCTGCGATATCAAGTCAGCCTCGCGCAATCTGCTGACGCTGATCAATGACATCCTGGATCTGTCGAAGGTGGAAGCCGGCAGGATGGAGCTGGTCATGGCAGAGTACCATGTGAAATCGCTTGCCGACGAGGTTCTGAATATGATGGATGTCGTGGCGTCACAGCGCGGGATCGAGCTGAAAAGGGAGTTTGACATGACGATACCGTGCCGGTATCTGGGCGATGAAGGCAGGGTCAAGCAGATTCTGATCAACATACTGAACAACGCGTTAAAATTCACGAAACAGGGTTATGTGAAACTCTCCGTCACCGGCGTGCAGGGCGAGACAGCGGATGCGGAGCGGCTCTTGTTCCGGATCTCGGATACGGGGTGCGGCATCCGCAAGGAGGATCTGAACGATATATTTGACAATTTCAAGCAGGTGGATTCAAAGAGGAACCGCACTGTGGAAGGAACCGGACTGGGGCTTTCGATCACAAAGCGCCTCGTGGAGCTGATGCAGGGTACGATCGAGGTGGAGAGCGTATACGGGGAAGGGACGACGTTTACAGTAGCGATCCCGCAGAAGATCGTGGATCACAGACCAGTGTCCGAGATCGCGGCGGTGGATGTCAAGAGGGAGGAGAAGCTCGAGCCGTTTATCGCCGAGGATTGCAAGGTGCTGGTGGTGGATGACAATGCGGTCAACAGGAAGATCGCGCGGATCTTCATGCAGTCCTACGGTCTGGAGATCAACGAGGCGGAAAGCGGGGCGGCGGCGATCGCGCTCGTTCGCCAGACGCGCTATGACATCATATTTATGGATCACATGATGCCGGAGATGGACGGGATCGAGGCAGTGCAGATCATCCGCAGTGAGTGCGGGGAAAACGGTAAGATGCCGGTAGTCATCGCGCTGTCCGCAAACGCCATGGAGGGGGTCAGGGAGACTTTTCTGGAAAACGGATTTCAGGATTTTATCGCCAAGCCGCTGGACAGGCGACCGCTGCACGAGGCGCTGCTGCGATGGATCCCGAGGGAAAAGATCTCCGCGAGCGAGGCGTGGCTGGACATCTGGAAGGTTGATGACAGCAGGAAGATAGAGTTTCAAAAGATCGTGATCGAGGGCATTGACACGGATGAGGTGGTCAGACATTCCTCGGGCAGCATCGACGATTACCTTGAGCTGCTGAACCTGTACTGTCTGGACGGAAAGCGCAAGATCCTGATCCTGCGTGAACTTTGGGAAAAGCGGGATTACAAGAACTACGGCATAGAGGTGCACGGATTGAAGAGCGCGTCCGCCAATGTGGGTGCCATGAGCGTCTCGATCAATGCCCGGGAACATGAGCGGGCAGTGGACAGAGGGGATGAGAAGTACGTCGACGAGCATGTGTGCCAGCTGCTGTCGGAGTACGAAGCGCAGATGGAGCACATCTCCAGATTCCTTGCAGCCAGCCGGGGAGCTGGGCAGGCGGATGCGAAAGTGCAGGAGATCGATCCTGCAGCGCTGGAGCAGGAGATCCGGGCAGCGCTGGAACGGCTTGAGAATTTCCGCGCGAAGGAGTGCGCGCACAAGATCGAGGAAATACTGCAGTTCCAGCTGCAGACGGATCTCGAGGCACGGCTCACGGAGATACAGGGACTGCTGAAACTGTACGAGGATGACAAGGCAGAACAGCTGCTGCGGGATCTGCTGGAGGAATTACCGGCTGCGAGGTAAGAGATCGCAGAGGTAGGAGTTTGTATCAGAAAGGGGAAGAGAAAATGATGGAAAGATCAAGAATATTGGCGGTGGACGACAACAGTATCAGTCTTGCCACGATCGAGCAGGAGCTCAAGAGGGACTATGAAGTGATCCCCATGAATTCGGGCGAGCGCGCCCTGCAGTATCTCAAGAGGGAGAGACCGAACCTGATCCTCATGGATATACAGATGGCGCAGAAAAGCGGGATCGAGACGCTGCAGGAGATCCGCAGGATGGAGAAGTGCAAAGATATTCCGGTGATCATGCTCACCTCCAAGCAGGATAAGGCGTCTGTCGTGGAGAGCTCCAAGCTTGGGGTTTTCGACTATGTAGTCAAGCCGTTCCAGGGAGATGACCTTCGCAGGCGGATCGAGAATGCCCTGCGGGACCACAAGTAAGGATCTGTGATAAAATCTGTGACAAAATCTCTGACAGGATCAATAGAAAAAGATTGCATTCAGAACAAATGTGTGATAAGATAAAAGCGAACAGAAATTTGGAAATTCTGTTCGCTTTTTGCTGCTCGAACCACACTATTGTATTGATTCAGGGGTTATAAGTATGGGAGATCTTATTCAACGTAAAACAGCATCCGGTCAGACTGGCACCGCCGGGGACTGCGTGCTCAGCGGCGGCGGGCAATCGAGTATCGAACTGCGGGCGGCGCAGGCACAGACGATCATGGAGAAGCTTTCCATCCTGACAGACGCTGCGAAATACGACGTGGCATGTACCAGCTCCGGCGTCGACAGGAAAGGGAACGGCCGCGATATGGGCAGCTGTGTCGCGGCGGGCATCTGCCACAGCTTTTCCGCGGACGGCAGATGTATCTCGCTCTTGAAGATACTGATGTCAAATGAGTGCGTCTATGATTGCAAGTACTGTGTGAACCGCAGGAGCAATGATGTGCCGCGCGCAACCTTCACGCCGGACGAGATCTGTGAGCTGACCATGAATTTTTACAGGCGGAACTATATAGAAGGTCTGTTCTTAAGCTCAGGGATCATCAACAATCCGAGCTACACGATGGAACTCATTTACCAGACGCTGTACAAACTGCGGAATGTGTACCGCTTCCGCGGGTATGTGCATGTGAAGGGCATTCCGGGGACAGACCCGATGCTGATCCAGCAGATCGGTTATCTGACCGACCGCATGAGTGTCAACCTGGAACTGCCCACGGCGGAGGGGCTGGAAAAGCTTGCTCCCAACAAACACAGAAAGACGATCCTCACGCCGATGCGCCAGATCCAGAACGGCATAGCACAGGGGAAGCAGGAACTTGCGCTGTATCGCAGTGCGCCGTCGTTTGTCCCGGCAGGGCAGTCCACGCAGATGATCATCGGGGCGACGCCGGAGAGCGACTATCAGATCATGTCGGTCGCGGAGGGATTGTATGACAAGTTCGGCATGAAACGTGTATTTTACTCTGCCTATGTGGGGGTCAATGAGGACAAGGCGCTCCCGTCGGTGAAGGCGGCGTCCCCGCTTCTGCGGGAGCACAGGCTGTACCAGGCGGACTGGCTGCTGCGGTTTTATCAGTTCAGGGTGGACGAGCTGCTGAATGAAAAGCATCAGAATTTCAATGTACTGTTGGATCCGAAGTGTGACTGGGCGCTGCAGCATTTGGAGCAGTTTCCGGTCGAGATCAACAGGGCAGACTACCAGATGCTCCTGCGCGTGCCGGGGATCGGGGTGAAGAGTGCACAGCGCATCTGCAGGGCGAGGAAGAGCGGGGCGCTCGACTTTGACAATCTCAAAAAGATCGGTGTAGTCCTGAAACGGGCACTGTATTTCATCACCTGCAGCGGGAAGATGATGTACCGCACGAAGATCGAGGAGGACTACATCACGCGGAATCTTCTGGCAGAGCATGAGAGGCTTCCGTTTGACAAGGATGGCATGACATACCGGCAGCTGTCGCTGTTTGACGACGCGCAGGAGAACGTGGACTTGTTTGGGAGCGGCAGCGCGATGAATACCGGCTGAGCGCGTGCCGGTCTCTGCAAGAGGAGAGTTTGTATGGAAGAGTATGTATTGATATGTGAGGACAGCACAGAGGGGATCCTGACGGGGGTCTATGAGGCATACCGGTTTAAGAAAGACAGAGGGATTGCCAGTCATGACGCCATCCATCTAGTGACGGCGGAGCCGGATGTGCAGCGGCTCTTCACCGAGTATGTCCATATACAGGCAGATCACGGGAAGGCGGCAAAAGTGACAGGCACGATCGCCGCACAGCTGGGGGATGAGACCTGGTACAGACTCAGCATGGCGATGGTCTCCTGCCATGAGGAGAAGGCGGATGCGGTGTACCACACGGTCGTCCTGGGATTGAAGACGCGTGACAGGCATGTGACGGACAGGCTAAAGGAGGACTGCGTGCAGGGTGTCTTCAAATGTGCGCGGGCATCGGACAACGAGCTGTGCCACCTGAGACAGTTCCTGCGCTTCTCGGAGCTGCAAAACGGGATGCTCTATGCAAAGATTGATGCAAAACACCATGTCCTTCCGTATCTGATGCCGCATTTTGCCGACAGGCTGCCCGCGGACGATTTTGTGATCTATGATGAGAATACGCAGACGTTCGGACTGCATGCGCGCTATAAGAAGTGGTATCTCATGCGGGGGGCGGATTTCGATGAGAGGACGCTTGTGTACGCAGCGGTCGAAGAAACGTACCAGGAGCTGTTTAAGCAGTTCTGTGACAGCATCGCGATCGAGGCGCGCATCAATCCAAAGCTGCAGATGAACATGCTGCCGCTGCGCTTTAGACCGAATATGACAGAGTTCCAGGGACAGAGAAACGAATCGACTGACGGAGGAAGGCCGTAAAAGTCAGATGTTTTCCAGGATCCGTATATCTACAGCGGTGTAGTTGTACTCTTTCTCGGGGAGTTCTCCGGAGGTGAGATACGCAAACAGCAGGTCAAGCGGTTTTCTGCCCTGGATGCGCGGCTGTTGGCAGATCACTGCGGACAGCACACCCTGCTGTAAAAAGTGTTCTGTCGTGTCAGCCTTGTCGAAGGCGATCGCGCAGAGCCTGCCGGCGAGTCCGAGGGATGCGACTGCGCGGCATCCGCCGTACACCCCGCCGGCAGCAAAAAAGAGCGCATTGATCTCGGGATGCGCTTTCAGGAGGCGTGAGGTCTGTTCATAGCTTTCGATCTCATCGTCCTGCGTCTCGACGACCGACACGATATGCATGCGGTCCTGGACGGATCTGAGCGTGTCGGTGAATCCGGCGATGCGCTCTGTATGGCAGAGGATGTCCGAGGAGCCGGTGATGATCCCGATATGGACAGTGCCGTGTGTCATCAGCTTTAACAGTCCGGCAGCCGTGGCGCCGCTCCTGGCGTAGTTGCTGCCGACGTAGGCGATCCGTCTGGAGTTTTCGATGTCGGTATTCAAGGTCACGACAGGGATGCCCTGCTCGTGCAGCCTGTTGATGTGGATGCGGATGCGCTCATCGTTCTGGGGCGCGAGTGCGATGCCGTTTACCTCCTCGCGGAGCAGCTCGTCGATCGCGCTCAGCTGGGCGTCCACATTGATGGGGATCTGCCTGACGAGAACGGTGCAGTTATATCCCGCCAAATCCTCCGCCTTTTCGTTGACACCCCGCAGGACATCGGCGAAGAAGGGGTTGTCCGTGGAGAACAGGATCACCCCGAGCTTTAATTTCTTTTTCTGGGCGGCGAGCACCATGCCCGCTTTGTTGGGTCTGTAGTCGAGCGCTTTTGCGATCTCCATGATTTTTCCGGCAGTGGCGGGATTGACAGAACCCCGGTTGTTGAGCACCCGGTCGACGGTTCCTCTTGAGACACCAGCCAGTGCAGCGATCTCTTTTATGGTTGCCATAGATCCTCCTCCGGTTAACAGTTCTATATAACAGTTCTTATATAACAGTTTTTATATAACAGTTTTATATAGTATGAATCTGTACATTTGATGCCATATGTTATGAATCTGCGTTATGATCCTGATTTGTTTTGCAGTTATGCTCCTGATCCATTCTGCAATCTATAATCAGTATAAAGTCTTCAACCGGAAAAAGCAAGCGCAATCTTGCACGGGCACGACGGGAACACCGAAAAGATGTTCCTGCTATTGACACGCGCTGTTCACTGCGCCTGCCGACGAGCGGGCAGCATCCATACTTCGGCAATGTGCATTATAGACATAAAATACGGTGTAAATTGATCTATTTTGACGAAAATGAATTATTGTGAGATATCCACTTGATTTTTGATGGGACACACACTATTATGAAATTAGTTGCTCGTGCGTGCACGGGCACAAATCAGCACATGGTCGATTCATGTGCTGAGATGGGATAATGGACATAACGTCTGCGCGGGGCAGGGCTGCGTGGTTTTGCGGCGAGATATGGAACGTGAGCGTTCGCCGGGCAGAGCTGTGTGATCTTAAATAAGGAGGATTTCAAAATGAACAATTTACCACAGGTAAAAGTAGGTATTGTGGCTGTGAGCCGCGACTGTTTTCCGGAGAGCTTGTCAGTAAACAGAAGAAAGGCGCTGGTCAAGGCGTATGCGGATAAGTATGGCATGGATGGCATCTATGAATGTCCGGTGTGCATCGTGGAGAGCGAGATCCATATGGTGCAGGCGCTCGAGGACATCAAGAAGGCAGGGTGCAATGCCCTCTGCGTATATCTCGGAAACTTCGGACCCGAGATTTCAGAGACACTTCTCGCAAAGCATTTTGATGGTCCTGCCATGTTCATCGCAGCGGCGGAGGAGACACAGAACGATCTTGTCGGCGGACGCGGAGATGCGTACTGCGGCATGCTGAACGCGAGCTACAATCTCAAGCTTCGCAATATCAAGGCGTACATTCCTGAATATCCGGTGGGAACAGCGGAGGAATGTGCCGACATGATCAACGAGTTCATGCCGATCGCAAGAGCGATCGTAGGACTTTCTGACTTGAAGATCATTTCTTTTGGTCCCAGACCACTCAATTTCCTTGCATGCAATGCACCGATCAAGCAGCTCTACAATATCGGTGTTGAGATCGAGGAGAACTCGGAGCTTGACTTGTTCGAGGCATTCAAGAAGCATGACGGGGACGAGAGGATCCCGGCGAAGGTGAAGGAGATGGAGGAAGAGCTCGGGGAGGGCAATATGAAGCCGGAAGTGCTGCCGAAGCTTGCGCAGTATGAGCTGACTCTTCTTGACTGGGTTGAGGCGCACAGAGGATACCGCAAGTATGTTGCCATCGCCGGAAAATGCTGGCCGGCATTCCAGACACAGTTTGGTTTCGTACCCTGCTATGTGAACAGCCGTCTCACAGGCATGGGCATCCCTGTATCCTGCGAGGTTGATATCTATGGCTGCCTGAGCGAGTTCATCGGTACATGTGTGAGCCAGGATACAGTGACCCTGCTCGACATCAACAACACGGTGCCTGCTGATATGTATAAGGAGTCGATCAAGGATCAGTTCAACTATACACACAACGATACATTCATGGGATTCCACTGCGGAAATACCAACACCAGGAAGCTCAGCTTCTGCAGCATGAAGTACCAGATGATCATGGCAAGGACATTGCCGGAGGAGGTCACACAGGGTACACTCGAGGGCGATATCGTTCCGGGCGATATCACATTCTACCGTTTACAGTCCACGGCAGACTGCAAGCTCCGCGCATATATCGCACAGGGCGAGGTTCTTCCGGTAGCGACCAAGTCCTTCGGCGGCATCGGTGTGTTTGCGATTCCCGAGATGCAGCGTTTCTATCGCCATGTACTGATCGAGAAGAACTATCCTCATCACGGCGCGGTTGCGTTCGGACACTTCGGAAAGGCACTGTACGAAGTATTTAAGTACATAGGGGTTCCTGTGGAAGATCTGAACTACAACCAGCCGAAGTCGCTGCCATACCCTACGGAGAATCCGTTCGCGTAGGCAGGAGCGGTACTTAGGGATTTGCGACGGACACGGGGGAGGATCATTGCAAGGTATTTGGGATGATCGGTCATAGTATAGATTTTGAATAGTGAGTGTATTGCAAGGGTGGAAGATATGTGGGATTCCACCCTTGCTTTTATGCGCAGCCCCGTGCAGAGGAAAAATGCCGCTATGCGGCGCACGGTGCGCGCGTCGAGCAGGAAAGATATCCTGCTCGATCATATCAGCCCCGTGCAGAGGAAAAATGCCAATTGAATAGAATTGTTATAATTTTGTATCGCATTGTGAGAGATTTTTGCTGAGGAATGTGTTATTGTAACGAAATGGGCATAAATGGGACAATGACAGAAGTTTACAGACAGAAGTATACAAAAAATAACAGACGGAGGTTTTGAAGATGATTGATATGAAAGCAAGGCTGCACACAGGAGAGCTCTACTTTCCGGGCGATGAAGACATAATGCGGGAGCAGATGGCTTATCAGGATCTGCTGTGCGAGTATAACCTGACGAAGCCGTCGGAGGGTGAGAAACGTGCAGAAATGTTGAAGAAGATGTTGGGAGACTGCGGTGAGGGGGTCTATATCGAAGCGCCTTTCTATTCTAATTTCGGAGGGCACCACTGTCATTTTGGGAAGATGGTGTACGCAAATTACCATTTGACGTGCGTGGATGATACCCATATTTATATCGGCGATTACACGATGCTGGGACCCAATGTGACGATCGCTACGGCGGGGCATCCGATCCTGCCGGAGCTGCGCGAGAAAGGGCTCCAGTATAATATGCCGGTCCATATCGGACGAAACTGCTGGATCGGGGCAGGCGCTATCGTCATGCCTGGCGTGACCATCGGTGACAATGTGGTGATCGGTGCGGGGAGCATCGTGACCAAAGATATTCCGTCCAATGTGGTCGCTGTCGGAAATCCCTGCAGGGTGATGCGCGAGGTCGGTGAGCATGACCGCAAGTATTATTTTAAGGACAGGGAGATCGACCCGGACGAATGGAAGACTTCGGAGTGAGGAGAAACGGCGAACTCGCTGATGCAGGAAAAATGCGCAGAATCATTAAATCGGCGGGATATATTACGATTGATACTGATTATGCGAAAGATGATTCACGTATTGGAGGAAGATAATGAAATATTTCAAATCTTTTTTTGTAATTTTCCTGATCTGCTTGCTTTTTGGATGCGGAACAAAAGATACTATAAGTGAAAATACAAAAGAAGAAATAAAGAATGATGTGTTCCAGATGAACGGAAATGAAGTCGCTAAGGAGAGTGGTATAAAATTTAGTTTAGAACCAATAACTTGTGATATAATGCAAGTCCAAAGCGAAAACAACTTTTCTGTTTCTATAGATTCCAAAGAGGGGCAAATACTTCTATTTGATACAGTGTCGGGAAAAGAATTCGTTTCCTTTGAGGAATCATATGGTAGTGGTAATTTATTTCTAAGTATGATTGATGAAAATAATGGAGTTTTTCTATATTGCAGTTCGCCAGCAGGCGGACAGATGATGAAACAAATGTATATTACAAAAGACAGATGGCAGACATGGAGTCAAACGGATATCAGCAGTCAGATTGACGGCTATCCCACTAGCTTATCAGCACAGTCGGACGAGCATTTATATATTGGTGTGCAGATGCGAAGCGACGGATATTTGTTTGAAACAATTGATGGAGGAAAGAATTGGAATCCAGTTATCATTGACGAGGCGATCGAAAAATGCAGGTATGGATATGCGCCGATATTAAATAATGAAGAAGGCAATTTCTATATACTTTTGGAATGTGATGGTCTCTACGCCCTATACCGATCAGATACTGATCTGTCAGCATGGAAACATTTGGGAACTTTTTCAACAGAGACGGAAATAGAATCATATTTTATTTGGAACAGCAAAGTAATAATTGCAGATATTCAAGGTCAACATTATCAATTGTCGTTTGGTCAGATTTAAATGGTTTAGATCATCCAGTGCTGAAATGACAGAGGAAAATAGTGATGAATACGTTCTTGACCAATAGAAACAGGTGGAACAAAGTGTGTTACAGGAGGAGTGATGGGGATGTTGCAAAGAAAGAGTCATACAAAGAAGCGGCTGCTGTGCGCGTATCTGCTTCTGACCATAATACTGTGCACTGCCTGTGGCGGCAAAAAAGAAAGGTACAGCTGTCAAAACATACCGATCGGTGACGGAAAACTGAGTTGGGGAATGAATGCCGATGAGATCATTGCGGTTCTGGGAAGTACGTTATTAGAGGAGGACTATGTGTATGGGAATGGTACATGCATGACATATGAATATAGTACGCCTGTGGACAGCAGGCTTGGTAAATGTTCCGGGGTGGTTTTTCATGTCGCACAGGAGAAGGAGGGGATCGGCGGGCTTGTAGCGATCGAAATGACGGTTGATGCGACGACAAAAGCGTCTGTAGTAGAGAAACTGACAGATTTTTATGGGGAATTGTCTCCTGACAGTGGAAGTACAAAGCTGGAAGGCGATCTCAAAAAGGCGAATCTGGATTATTTCAATGAGGCGTACTGGTGTGATGCATGGGCGCTTGAAACACTGACGGATGAAGAATTTGACAGGATGGCAGATGCATACAGCGCCATGACAGAGGACGGGGACGCGTCGCTGAAAAAGGATGCACTGCTCATGGATGTCAACATATCCGGCATTCAGTCAGAGGACAGGTACAGTTGTGTCATACGATTGTATGGAAATAAAATATGCCTCTTTGAGAATCTGGAACTGTAGGGTACGCATTGGAAATATGGAAATAATAACATTTATTGCTATAATATAGCAGAAAGGAAATTTTATGAAAGATTTAAGATTAAAAAAAATATTGCTTTATTGGTTTTGTCTTTTATGCTGTCAATATTTTCAGAGACGACTGTAAAAGCGACTGGGATAGCCGTAGAAAATCCAATTAACATAGTTTTGACATGTGCATATTTGACAGAGGAAGCGAAGCAAACAATTGTTGCGATGAGTAATGGGGCAGATGAGATAACGCTACATTTTCCGCAGGGGGATTCTACGGGAATATCAGTGTTGGATTCGGGCAGTGATGAACAAGCGTATATAATTATTTCTAAAACGATCAGTACAAAAAAAGTGGATGGAGTGAATTATGAAGATAAGGAAGAGACACTGGTTGCATTATCTACACTGAATGGTTCCGCATCTGCTTCTGGACAGCAATATGGGGTGGCAGCAAGTAACGTAGTAAATATCACATGGTCATATTCAAATCCGTCGCTTTCGGATTTGAAAGTGAAGTTTAATAGTATGACTGCTAAATATACATATTTGCCAACACAATCTGCAGAGGTGATCAAAATGGAGTATTCTGTTAGACTGGAAGAGGCAATGGGAGCTGTATATTTCAAGTCTTTTTCTGAATCAAATCCGAGTGCGGGAGTATCTTATTCAAGAACGCTTAATTCAGGCGAGTATAGATTTGGTGGAGAAAAGATTATAGCAATGATCAAAATATATTATAAAAATGGTTCATACTCTGAATATGAGGGAAGTCCAAACCATCCTTAGGATAGATATAAACCAGAACGTATACGCAATATTTCCATATTTCATAAAGACATATTCTATTCTGAAATCGTGCATGTGTTTGCACAATGCAGAATAAGGACAAAAATCGACAAAAAGAGGACAATAAGCCATTTTTGTCGATTTTTTAGTGTATGCTTTGATTTAAATCTGATACAATTGAGAAGAAAATATATTAGGTGTCAAAGAGGTGATACGGGTGTTTGGTCTAAGCGTTGATGATCTGGCGTATTTGATCGCAATTGTTGATGACGAAAAGGAGGAAGGTGAACGAATAAAAGGGTTAGTGCAAAAATATTTTGAGGGATATCCCGACAAAACATACGAAGTCAGCCTTTATCAGGACGGAGGGCAGTTGATGGCGGAACTGGCACAGCAACGTTATTTTGACCTGTATTTTCTGGATGTGGAGATGGTAAGGCAGGAAAACGGGATCGAGCTGGCGCACAGGATCCGCAGCCTTTATCAGGAGCCGGTGATCGTGTATGTCACGAATCATCTCGAATGCGCGCCGGAGGCATTTGAGGTCAATGCATACCGTTTTATTCCAAAGCGGATGCTGACAGAAAAACTTTCAGATGTGCTGGATCATGCACTGTCTGTGATCGACCAGATTGACCAGCGCGCCTATGTAGTCGATGCGGCGGGCAGTGTGGAGCGGATATTGTATAAAAACATCATCTGCATTCAAAAGGATGGGAAATACATCAATCTCCGCCACAGAAACGGAACATGCAGGGAGAGAAAAACGCTCACTGAGGTTATGAATGCACTCGCATCTGCCGAATTTATATATGTGGATAAAAGTTATATCGTGAATCTCAGGCAGATAGAATCCATCAAGAAAGACCAGTTGGTATTAAGAGATGGCAGTATGGTCAGGATAAGCCGTCCGAGGTACAGGAAAGTCCGGGAACAGTTGATCGCTTATTGGCGGAGAGAAGTATGATCATAAAAATTGCGTGTGGTGTGTTGGAGACGTTCATGGAGTTGGCATTCAGCGTGGGGATGTTTGTAGA
>ERZ808054.279-NODE-279-length-59574-cov-34.930433_pt1 | contig 59574 bp, 52 predicted proteins | sample MGYA00380201_ERZ808054 | MGnify/ENA primary metagenome ERZ808054 (study PRJEB31490, sample SAMN06133419) | mouse gut metagenome | isolation source: Z5_2 | host: mice | place: China: Chengdu | collected 2015-05 ... | reverse complement strand
AAGTACCCAAAAAGTCACTTAAACCTGGCGGTTTAAGAATCCCTTGATTACGGGGGTAATTATTTACGCTACGACCTATAGATTTCCAGTCTATCGTCCGTGCCCTGGGCCGATGCCGGTCTGTACTTCTGCGCACAGTCCTATCGAAGGTGCTGGTTGCCTCGCGGCACTCGGCACGAGGGTCTGGTGGGGAGGGTGCAAATTTGCAGGCTGGTCCCGTTAGAACAAGTGCCCCTTGCAGGCAGTACCCCTTTGAAAGGCCGGCAGGCGGACTTCTACAAGCGCCAGAGCGGCTGAAGGAGTACTGGAACTTCGGAGGCTTCGCCTAACCAAAAACCCCGCCGCACAGCCCTTTCCTCCCCCGCCGAGGTTGGCCGCCGAACAGGCGGCCCCGAGAAAGGGATTCTTAAACCGTAGGTTTAAGCGCGTTTTTGGGTACTTTTGCCGCGCGGCAAAAGTACCCGCAGGGTCCGGGGGCGCGGAGCCCCCGGGGTATCGAATAGAAACAACTACCGTGCCGCCGCGCGGCGGCGGCAGAGAAACTAAACCCTCTTTTCGAAGTAAAGGAACTTTTCATCCTCCCCCGCAGACCGCATACAAGAAGAAAGCATCCTCCTCGATGCCTCATTCTCATGAAAGCACTTTGCTTTCAGAGAATATAACCCCAGCGTATAAAGGCTCCATTCCGCCGCGCGGCGGAAGGCCTCCGCCCCGTAGCCGTTCCCGGCATACTCGGGCAGGATGCGGCATCCAAGCTCCGCGCCGCCCTTGTAGTCAAAACGATAAATTACCGCCTCGCCGATGAACTGGCCATCCAGCCGGATGGCAAAATTCACCGCCTGCTTCTTTTGAAAGTCCTCCCGGGCAACAGAAAGAAAATACTCCTCTGTCAGCTCCCCCTCCAGGTCCTCCCGGTAGTCGTAGCCCCACCAGCGGTTGCGCTCATCGTCCAGACAGAGCCGGTTATACAGGGGCCTGTCCTCCTCCCGGAGGCCGTCCAGGATCAGACGCTCCGTTTTCAGGACGGGGACGGTCTCCAGCGGAGACAGCTCGTTCCGGGCCAGGACCCGGACCTTGGCCCCCAGAAAGGCGGGAAGATACTGCAATTTGCTGGTGCGCAGGCCCCGGTCGCCTGCGTCGTCCTCCCGGTTGATCCAGGGGAGCCCCGGGCTGAACGCGGCGGCGAAGGACTGGACGATGAAGGGATACACCCCCTCGTACCGGGGCAGGGCCTTCTCGATATGGCACACCAGGGTATCGCCGCAAACCTCCGCCAGAGCCAGGGCCGCGATCTGACCGTCAATTTCCACACAGCCAGTCTTGGCCCACTCCGCGCCTACCTGCTCCATCAGACGGCGGGCAAAGCAGACCTCCATCTTGGCATCGGCGTCCTCTTTATTGAACGCCTTGTGGAACTCGTGCCAGAAAGCGTCCACTTTGTCGCGGTCGGCGGGGGTCAGCTCCCGGTAGACGGCGTCCGGGTAGAGCTTGCGGAACTTGTTGATATGGTTGCGCTGGCCGGAGTAGCGGCGTCCGGCAAAGGTGCTGAGGTCCTCCGCATGGTAGAAGTAGTCCTGCCAGAGGCGGTCGTTGTCTACGGTGGTATAGGGGTAGCGTTTCAGCAGCCGCTCCCGCTCCGTTTCGGGGACTACGCCGTAGGAGGGAGGGACGCCCTTTTCCACGCACCAGGCGTCGATCTCGTCCAGAGCGGCGTCCACGTCTCCCTCCTCCGGGAGGGGAATGGGAAAGTCGAACATGGCCCCGTAGTGGGCGCTGTGGTTGAGGACCACCAGACAGCCGTGGGATTCGGCAAACTCCGGGTGCCAGTGGTCCCGCCACATAAGCTTGACGCCCAGGGAGTACTCACACAGGCGGTAGGTACACTGGCTGTAGTATTTGCGGAGGAGGGAGGAATACTGCTCGCTGATGGGTTTGAAATCCAGCATAAAATGGTTTGCTCTCTTTCGTTTTATAATATGATCCAATGATACCATACGAAAAAATATTTTACAGGATATGCACGTTCAGATGGTTGTACGTCATGGTCACGCCGTCCTCAGCAAAGGCCCTGTGGATCTCCTCCAGTGACCGGAAGTGGGCGTCCCAGTAGTCCTCCGTCTTCGCCCAGAAGCGGACGCGGTACTCGATGGAGCTTTCGCCGTAGGCGGTGAGGACCACCTGGGGGGCGGGGTCCGGGAGGATGCCGGGGGTACGCTCCAGGGCCCTGAGGCAGGCCCTCCGGACGGCCTCCGGCGCGTCGTCGTAGGAGGCGGAGACGGCGTGGTCCGCCCGGCGGACGCCCCGGACGGTGTAGTTCACGATCTGTCCCGCCATCAGCTTGCTGTTGGGCAGCATCACCCGCTGTCCGGCGGGGGTGTCCAGCTTGGTGTGGGTGAGGGTGATCTCCGCCACCTCGCCCTCGCCATCGGCGGTGGAGACGTAATCCCCCAGGGTGAAGGGCTTGGAGAACAGCAGCACCATGCCCCCGGCCACGTTGCCCAGCACGTCCTGGACCGCCAGGGACACCGCCAGTCCGAAGACCCCCACCAGGGCGATGAGGCTGCTCACGTCGATGTTCAGGCTCCCGGCCATCACCAGGGCCGTCAGCAGGTACAGGAAGGCCCGGAGGCCCCGGAGGATATAGCGCTTGATCCGCTCGTCCAGGGCGGCGCGCTCCACCAGCCGCCGGGCCGTCCCCAGCAGCAGGCGCGCCAGCGTCAGGCATACCAGCAGCAAAAGCAGGGCGGACAGGACGCGCCCCACCGTCAGCTTGCCCCATCCGGCCTGCAGCAATCCCTCCAGGGCGGAGGCGGGGTCCGTCTGGGTCACGTTTTCGATCAGTTCGGAGGCAGTCGTATCCATAAAAAAGCTCCTTCTTATGACAATTTATTACCAGTTACCAATGTACCACACTTTCCTCCGATTGAGAAGAGGCAATTTTCTTTTGTGCGCCAGCAAAAATTTTCGGAGATTTGACGAACACAATTTGTCATATTACACAAACTTTCCAAAAAAGGAAAGAATATACTTTTCTTTTTTGGTGAAATCGTGTAAAGTATAAGAATCCCCTGCGGGAGGAACGCAATCCCGCGCCACTCGGACGGCGGGGGATCACGAAAGAGGAGGAGAACTATGGACAAATTCTTTAAGATCTCTGAACGGGGCAGCAGCGTCCGCGCGGAGATCGTAGGCGGCGTGACCACGTTTTTCGCCATGGCCTACATCATCTTCGTCAACCCCGGCCTGCTCTCGCAAACCGGCATGAACTCCAACGGCGTCATGCTGGCCACCTGCATCAGCGCCGCCGTCGGCTGCCTGCTGACGGCCCTGCTGGCCAACGCGCCCTTCGCCCAGGCTCCCGGCATGGGATTGAACGCTTTCTTTACCTTTACCGTTTGCTTCAACATGGGGTACACCTGGCAGGAGGCCCTGGCCATCGTGCTGCTCAGCGGTATCCTGTTCCTGGTCATCTCGGTCAGCCCCCTGCGCAGCAAGATCATCTCTTCCATCCCCGGCTTCCTTAAGAGCGCCATTTCCGCCGGTATCGGCCTGTTCATCGCCTTCATCGGCATCCTGAACGTGAGCCTGGTGGGCTTCGGCGCCGGCGTGCCCGCCCTGCAGTTCATGGTGGCGGACGAGGCCGGCAACATGGTCGCCAACACCGCCGGCATCCTGACCATCATCGGCCTGCTCATCACCGCCATCCTGATGGCCTATAAGGTGAAGGGCGCCATCGTCATCGGCATCATCATCACAACGATCATCGGCTTCCCCATGGGCCAGACCCATCTGCCCGACGCCATCACCATGAGCGTCTTCAAGGAACTCGGCGAGGTGGCCTTTAAGCTGGACATCCCCGGCGTCATGGCGAAGGGCATCCTGCCCCTGGTCACCGCCGTCATCAGCTTCGCCCTGGTGGACTGCTTCGATACCGTGGGCACCCTCATCGGCACTGCCAAGAACGCCGGCATGACCGATAAGAACGGCAACCTTCCCGGCGGCGACCGGGCCCTCATCGCCGACGCCATCGCTACCTGCTGCGGCGCCTGCCTGGGTACCTCCACCGTCACCACCTTTGTCGAGTCCTCCACCGGTATCTCCGAGGGCGCACGCACCGGACTCAGCTCCATCGTGGTGGGCGTGCTGTTCCTGCTGGCCTGCCTGCTGGCTCCCGTGGCGGGGATCATCCCCTCCGCCGCCACCGCTCCCGCGCTGATTATCGTCGGCGTGCTGATGATCAAGGGCGCCACCGACGTCAACTGGGGCGACTTCGAGGAGGCCTGCCCCGCCTTCCTGACCATCGCCATGATGCCTTTCGCCTACTCCATCTCCGATGGTATCGGCTTCGGCTTCATCAGCTACAGCATCATCAAGCTGGCCCGGGGCAAGGCCAAGGAAGTGCCCGTGCTGGTGTATATCATCTCCGTGCTGTTCATCCTGAAGTATATCCTGACCAGCATCTGATGCGTTTCCTGGGTAGGAACAGCATCCCATAAATAATGAAAACGCCACGGACGATACGTCCGTGGCGTTTTTGTTATTTCATGAGAAATTGTGAAGCCGCTTCCATTGCCATTCATGTTGCAGATCCAACCATTTATGCAGGCGCCCTTGACTTCGGGAGAGGCTTCTGTTAAGGTAAACAAAATTTATGAGCATATGCGCCCAGGAGAGGGGGGAAGGCGGTGCCGAGGATCGGGATACTCTGCGACCAGGACCGGAAGAGAGAAGAAATGATACAGATCGTTGAAATGCTGGCGGCAAAAGAAGGCTTTGACTGCATCATATATGCCCTGGGCCGGGAAGCGGACGGCGGCTGCGGCGATACGGCCTGCGTGATACTGGCTCTGGAGGATCGGGAAGCCGCTTTCCGGTGCGCGGAAAAGCTTTGGCGCGGCGAACCGGCCCTGCTGATCATATATGTCGCGGAGCGGGTAGAGGATATCATTGCCGCCCTGACGATGCCGTTTTTTCATATCGTGAGACGGTTCGGCTTTGAGCAGGACCTGGAGGCCGCCTTTCAGAAGCTGGGAAAAATGCGCATGGCCAAGACGGACAAAATAGAATTTACACGAAACGGGCAGATGATGCTGGTGCCGTCAAGGGATATCCTCTACGCGGCCAGCATACGGCACGAGATATCTTTGCATTTAGTAGGGGGAATCGTTCAGATAAAGGAAACTCTGTCACAATGCGAGGACCGGCTGAAGGGAAAGGGATTCGTCAGGACATATACGAGTTTTCTGGTAAATATGTACCATATTCGCCGCCTGGAGAAGGAAAAGGTGCTCTTGGACAACGGGGAGCAGCTGTATGTGAGCCGCCGTAAATATCCGGAGGCGAAGCGGATGTTTGAAAACTATGTACGCCATTTGGACTTTATATGAAAAGGGGCAGACGGTATGATCACAGTGGAACACCTGAGAAAAGAGTTTACCTATTATAAGAAAATGACCGGGATCAAGGGCTCCCTGCACAATATATTTCATCGGGAGTCCTTGACAAAAGAGGCGGTTCGTGATATTTCTTTTTCAGTAGAGAAGGGCGAGATGATCGGCTTCCTGGGCCCCAACGGGGCGGGGAAGACGACCACCTTAAAAATGCTCGCGGGTATTTTGTACCCTACGGGCGGAAAGATCGAGGTGGACGGGTTCATTCCCTGGGAACGCAAAAACGAATTTAAAAGACGGATTTCCATCGTCATGGGGCAGAAGAACCAGCTCTGGTGGGACCTGCCGGCCAGCGACAGCTTTTACCTGAACAAGTGCATTTTCGGCGTGGATGACGGCTCTTACCGGGATATCATCGTGGAGCTGTCCGAGCTGCTGGAGGTAAAGGAGCTTCTGAATGTGCAGGTGCGGCGGCTCTCCCTTGGAGAGCGGATGAAGATGGAGATCCTGGCGGCGCTGATCCATCGTCCCGACATCCTCTTTCTGGATGAGCCCACCATTGGGCTGGACATCCTGTCCCAGAAAAAGATCAGGGAATTTCTCAAAATATACAATGCGCAGTGGAAGACGACGGTCATCGTTACGAGCCACTATATGGCGGACATCGAGGCGCTGTGTGACCGGGCGGTCATTATCAACCAGGGGAGGCTGGTGTACGACGGAAAGCTGGGGGAGGTCAACCAGCTTCTGGGAAAGCGGAAGCTGCTTTCCGTGAAGACGTCCTGCCCGGTGGATATGGAGGGCTGGAGGGCCTTCGGCATGGTCCGGGAAGTGAGCGCGGCCGGGGCGGTCCTGGAGGTCCCTCAGGAAAAGGTGCAGGAGGTCCTCGCCGCCATCCTGTCGGGGCTCCAGGTAGAGGATTTTACGGTGACGGAGATCCCCATCGAGGAGGGCATCGCGCGCTTTTACCAGAAGGAGGCGGCGGAGATATGAGCAGTTACCGCTGCGTCTTTTTGATGGGGGTGGAGCAGGCGCTGGAATACCGGGTGAGTTTTTTCCTGAGTATGCTCAGCGCGGCATTTCCCATTATCATCCAGACGGCCATGTGGAATTACCTGTACGGGCATTCGGACGCGGCCGCCATATTTGGATACCAGCAGGGGGAGATACTGCTGTATACCCTCCTGGCAACGCTCGTGTCCCAGCTGGTGAGTACCGGGTTTGAGTGGGAGATGAACGGCGACATCAAGATGGGCGGCCTGAACAAGTATCTGATCCGCCCTGTCGGCTATAAGGGATACCAGTTCTTCCGTTTCCTCGGGCAGAAGGTCCCCAGGGTCATGGTGATCGTGCCCGTGATGGCGGCCATGATCGGGCTGGCGTTCTGGCAGGGGATGCCGGTTTCCGCGGGGAGGGTCCTTGCGTTCCTGGTGAGCCTGGGGCTGGCGCTGCTGCTGAATTTCTCCATCTTTTACTGCGTGGGGCTGCTGGGCTTCTGGCTGACCGACGTGGATAAATTATTCGGCACCATCAGCGTCGTGCTGACCGTGGCGAGCGGCGGCGTCTTCCCGCTGGATATCTTCGGCGGGATGGTGGAGATATTGGTAAATCTGCTGCCCTTCGGCTATACGGCCCAGTTCCCGGTGAACATCATCAACGGACGGTTCGGGTGGGGGCGTATCGGCGTGGGGATCGCTTTCCAGATCGGATGGATCTTCTTCTTTGCGTGCCTGGGGAACATTATGTGGAGGCGCGGCTTGAAGCGGTATGCCGCGGTAGGAGGCTGAAGCGGGATGAAAAAGATGGGCCGCTATTTTAAACTTCTCGGTATTTTTGCGAAATACTCCCTGATGTCCGCCCTGGAGTACCGCGTGAACTTTGTCACCGGCGTCACGGTGGAGATGGGATGGATGGTCATCAAGCTGCTGTATGTGGCGATCGTCTATAAGGCCGGGATCAATATCGGGATACTGACCCCCGACCATATCCTGCTGTTTGTGGGGACGTATATGCTGATGACGGGAGTCTTTATGCTGTATTGGGGGAATTTCTCATCCCTGCCGGGGATGGTGCAGCAGGGAGAGCTGGATCTCTACATTGTGAAGCCGGTGTCCCTGCAGTTTCTTGTAACGATGCGGCGGCTGGACTTTGCCTACCTGCTGCCGGAGCTGATAGCGGGCACGGCGATGATCGTCACCGGCTGGCGTCTGGCGGGACTTCCGGCGGGAGTGGTCCCCATCGCCGGGTTTCTCTTCTATCTGGCCTGCGGATGCCTGCTGGCCTACAGTCTGTTCCTGCTGCCGTACATTTTAAGCTTTTGGATCATTTCCGCTGGCGGCATTGCGGACATCAGCAGCGCGCTGTGGGATTTCAACAACATGCCGTCCATGATCTACGAAAAATGGTTCCGGCGGATCGGGACATATATCCTGCCGGTTTTTGTGATAACGAATTTTCCCGGCCTGTTTTTGATGGGGGAGCTGTCACCCTGGGCTTGCGTATGGGGCGTCGCGGCGCCGGCGCTGTTTTTTGCGCTGTCCCGCGCCCTGTGGAAGTTTTCCCTGAAAAAGTACAGCAGCGCAAGCTCGTAACGCTGTCCCGCGTATGCGGCGGCAGAGAATTTTATCCTTCTTATAACCTGTTTCATCAGGATATAAATTTATTATACGCGGAGGTGTAAGTATGATCGTATTACCGGTTCCTCAGAAAATGGAGGAAGGAAACGCGCAGCTGATGCTTCAAGGTGACAGCATGATCGTGCTGGACCCGTCCTGCCCGCAGGGGGCGCTCCTGTATGCCCGCCTGCTGCAGGATGAGCTCCGGACATGGGCGGGGCTGACCACCGGCATCAGCAGGGGAGCTTCCCGCAAGGGAGACATTCTGCTGAAGGTAGACGGCACGCTGGGCGATCAGCAGTATACGCTGGAGATCAGGGAGGACGGCGCGCGTTTGCGCGGCGGCAGCCTGACTGCCATGGGCTGGGCCGTTCAGACGCTGCGGCAGATCGTGCGCCAGAGCGGCGGCCTGCTGCAGGAAACGGTCATTGAGGATGAACCGGACATCAAGAACCGGGGCTTCTTCTTTGATGTCACCAGAGGGCGGGTCTTGTCCCTAGAGAGCTTGAAGCGGCTGGCGGACACCATGGCCTTCTATAAGATGAACCAGCTGCAGCTGTATGTGGAGCACACGTACCTGTTCAGGGATCTGACGGAGCTTTGGCGGGACGACACGCCTTTGACGGCCGAAGAGATATTGGAGTTGGATCAGTACTGTTACGACAGGGGGATCGAGCTGGTGCCGTCTCTCGCCACCTTTGGCCACCTGTATAAGCTGCTGCGGACCAAAACCTTTGCATCTATGTGTGAGCTGCCGGATCGCGCGGACGACAAATTCTCGTTCCGCGACAGGATGGCGCACCATACGGTAAACGTATCCGATCCGGACGTGCTTCCTCTGATCAAGGGGCTCATCGAGGAGTATATGCATCTGTTCCGTTCGGACAAGTTCAACATCTGCGCGGATGAGACCTTCGACTTGGGGAAGGGCAGAAGCAAGGCCCTGGCGGAGGAAAAGGGCCTTGGGAACCTCTACATGGACTACATCATGGAGCTGTTTGACTTCCTGATCGAGAAAGGGAAGAAGCCCATGTTCTGGGGGGACATCATCGCCCAATATCCGGAGAAATGCTCCCTGCTGCCGAAAGAGGTGGTCTGCCTCACCTGGGGCTACTGCGCAGCGCAGTCGGACCGGGAGGCAAAGATCCTTCACGACGCGGGTGCGGCGCAGTACCTGTGCCCCGGAGCCTGCGGCTGGAACACGTGGGTCAATCTATTCGGGGACAGCTATGAGAATATCCGCAGAATGTGCAGCTATGCCAGACAATATGGCGCGGCCGGCGTATTGAATACGGAATGGGGCGATTTTGGTCACATCAACCAGCCGGTTTTCAGTATTCCGGGAATGATATACGGAGCCGTGTGGTCCTGGGGGGCGAACGTTCCAGATCATCAGGAACTTAACCGGCAGATCGCCGTCCTGGAATATGGCGATCCTTCCGGCCGGCTGTTGAATTTCCTTGGCGAGGTGAACAGCCTGACCGTATTCAGCTGGTATCACGTGGTCGCCATCAAGGAGGGGGCCGAAAAGAATATCGAACGGGACAAGCTGCGGGAGATGTTCGAGAAAGAAGACATGACAAAGGTCCCCGCGTGCAGCCGCCGCATTCTCGAGATGAAGCGGGAGCTGTGTATCATCGGTCGCGGCATGGACAGCGGCAGCAGGTGGGTCTTGGAATGCGCGCAGATGTCGCTGGAAGCGGTCCGGGTCTGGAATGAGGTAGGCCTGCGTCTGCGCCGTCTGCAGAACGGAGAGAAGCTGGAGGACGGCATGGAGCTGGCGGGCAGCTTGGAGAAATGCCTTCGTACTTTCCAGGAGCTTTGGCGCAGAATCGGGAAGGAAGGAGACCTTGCACAGATTTCTGAAGTGTTCTATTGGTATGCGGACGTGCTGAGGGAAGCGCAGGCATAGCGCAGCGCGTTTCGCAGGACGAACGATAACAAAGGGGAGAGGCCCGGATCGGGACCTCTCCCCTCTTTTCGCTGGATTTTTAGATTTTATTTTGCCGTTTGCTATTATTGCCCATGAACGATAGCACGCTTTATTCCGGCGCGCCGTGGAGGGCGGTGACGATGCGCCGGGAGTAGGCGATGAACTCCCGGACCACCGGCAGGGCCTCCTCCATGGAGCGGACGGCGATGCCGATATGGCGGCAGGCGGGCGGGTCCAGGGGCAGGGCGCGCACGTTGTCCCGGCGGCCCTGGAGGACCAGCTGGGAGAGGATGCTCACCCCCAGTCCGTGCTCCACCATGGAGAGGATGGCGGCATCCTCCACGGCGGTATTGCTGCGGATATCCGGGCGGATGTTCTGGGCGTCGAAGACGCCCACGATGTCCAGGTCGAAGCCCAGGGAGGGCATGAGAAATTCCTTCCCCGCGAACTCCGCCACGGGGAACCGGTCCCGGCCCCCCGCCGGATAGTCCGGGGGCAGGATGGCCAGCAGGGGGTCGTCCCAGAGGGGGGTCCAGTCGTAGCGCCACTGGTCCTGGCGGCTGGCGAAGCTCAGGTCCACGGTACCCTCCTGGAGCCAGCGGTAGATCTCCTCCACGCTGCCCATGCGGATGTCGATGGACACGTCCGGATAGGCCCAGCGGAACTGCTGGACGATGGTGGGCAGCCAGTGCATACAGATGCTGGAGTAGGCGGCCACCCGGATGCTCTCCCGGCGGCGCCCGGCCTGCTCGGCGATCTGCCCCTCCAGGTGGCCGGCGGCCTTGACCAGCTCCCGGATGGCGGGCAGCAGGCGCTCTCCGGCGGCGGTGAGGCGCACGCCGGAGCGGTCCCGGACCAGGAGGGGAAAGCCGGTCTCCCGCTCCAGGGCGTTCATCATGTGGGTGAGGCCGGACTGGGTGATGTCCAGCTGCCGGGCGGCGCGGGTAAAGCTTCCCGACTCCACCGCCGCCAGCAGGGAGGCCCATTTCTTGGTATCCACGCCCTGTTACCGGGTCACCTTGCGGATGTCCTCGATGCGGCCCAGGACCAGCAGGTGCTCGTCCTTACGGAAGGCGTAGTCCGGGCTGAGGTTGGGGATGACCACGTCCCCCCGCTTGACGCCGACCACGGTGAGGCGGTATTTTACCCGGAAGTTCAGCTCCTTGAGGCTCTTGCCGATCCAGCGGTCCATGGGCTCCAGCTCGTAGATGGAATGGTCGGAGGTGAGGGGGATGCAGTCGAAGATGCTGTCGGAGCTTTCGCTGATGGCCAAGCGGAGGGCGGCCTCCCGCTCGGGGTAGATGACGGAGTCCGCGCCGTTGCGGAGGAGGAACTTGGCCTGGACATCGTCATCGGCCTTGCTGAATACCTTTTTTGCACCCAGCTCCTTGAGGAGGCTGGTGATTTGCAGGCTGCCCAGGACGTTGCTGTCGCCCAGGCAGACGAAGCAGGCGTCAAAGCTCTCCACGCTGAAGGAGCGGAGGACCTCCTCGTTGGTGCAGTCCCCTACCTTGGCGCTGACCACGATGGGGAGGACGTCCTCCAGGTATTCGCCGTTCTGATCCACCACCATGACTTCGCATTTTTGCTCGGCCAGAGCCCGGCAGAGGTGGTGGCCAAAGGAGCCCATGCCAATCACTAAAAATGACTTCATCGTTGATACCTCTTTCTGCGGCCCCTGCGGGGCCGCCTCCCGCTTTGATCTTTCGGTTAGATTCGCCCCTGCCGGGGCGGGGACGGGGGCGTACTTTTCGTGTGAACGAAAAGTACCAAAAGGTCACTCAAGGAACTACGTTCCTTGAGAATCCTCCTTCATTACGGGGGTGATTTTTTTGCGCCCGAGGCACGGTCGGTTTGGTCTAAACGTACTGCCGTCCGCTTCGTTCATCCCTGCGGCTATTTCAGCGTGGTTGACGATAGCCCCTACCGTTTTAGCCCGGCAAGCTCACCGGGGTTCTAATTGGTGGACCTCCGGGTCGTCTGTCCGGCCCATCAGATAGTCGAGAGATACGCCAAAATGGTCTGCCAAAATGAGGAGGTTACGTACTTCCGGGTAGAATTTCCCACGTTCATATGTTGATATCGCGTCTTGCTTGACACCAAGGACCTTTCCCAGCGATTCCTGTGACATATGGTTTTTTAGACGCAATTCCTTTACTCGTTCAGAAAAATTTGCCATACTGCCTCCAAGTTGCTTGACTTTAGTGGTTAAATCTGTTATTATACTTAGTGGTTAAACAAGTAACAGAATGGAGTGTATAAAATGAGCCAGCTAATGGAAACCCTGTTTGACTTAATGAATGGCCCCCACTCATCGGAAGCGGAGCGCCGGGCGGTCAGGGAATCAGCGAAAGCGATCCAAGCGGTGAAGGACCGTCTGACTCTCGAAGAATTTGACGCTCTCTGGCGCGCAACTACGGACATAGAAAACGCCGGTTACCTAGACAGCTTCGCACTGGGCTTCCGTTTAGGGATGCAATTGACCATAGAGGGCCTGCGCCCCATTGTGGAATAGGGGAACCAGTTTTCAAAGCGCACCCTTAGTAGGGACCTCCGTGCCGAGTGCCGCGAGGCAACCGGGCAGCCCTGCGGGCTGCCGGGACGGTCGTTGCCGCGAAGCGGCAATGACGTCCCTCGGTAGAACTGTGCGCAGGAGTAAGCACCGGCATCGGCCCATAGCACGGACGATAGACCGGAAATCTAAAGGTCGTAGCGTAAATAATAACCCCCGTAATGTAAGGGATTCTTAAACCGCCAGGTTTAAGCGCGTTTTTGCCTACTTTTGCCGCGCGGCAAAAGTAGGTCCGGGGTCCGGGGGCGGACAGCCCACGGGCTTTCGAGGAGAAACAACTCCCCCTGCCGCGCAAAGCGCGGCAAGAACTACCCAATAGTAATATCTTCCCGTGGCAGCGTCACAGGCGGCAAAGCCCTCTTCTCCAACAGGGCCACGGCAAAGGAAATACTCCCTACCCTCCCGCAGTACATCAGGAAAATAATAATGAGCCTGCTCAGAGGAAGAAGATCACGGGTGATCCCCATGGTCATCCCCGCGGTGCCGATGGCGGAAAAGGTCTCAAACAAAACCTCCGTCAGGGCAAAAGGCTGGATCGCGCAGATGGCCACCGCGCCAACGAGGGCCAGCAAAAGGTTGGTATACAAAACCGCCGTGGCCTTCTTCAAAGCATCGTCGCCGATGCTCCGGCCAAAGGCGTTGGCGCTTCGCTCCCGGCGGATGCCGGACAGCGCGTGGAGCAGAATAACAAAAACCGTGGTGGTCTTCACGCCGCCGGCGGTGGAGCCGGGACTGCCGCCGATGAACATAAATATGATCGTCAGCAGAAGGCTGCCGCTGGTCAGCGCGCCGGTGTCCGTGGAGTTGAAGCCCGCCGTGCGGGGAGTCACCGCGTCAAACAGGGCGGAGAGGACCTGCTCCCCCAGGGGCCGTCCCGCCCCCAGATTGTTCCGCTCCAGCAGGAAGAACAGCGCCCCGCCGCCCAGAGTCAGGACCATGGTCACGGTAAGGACCACCTTGGTCTGGAGGCGGTAACGCCGCCAGCGCCATTTGTTGCGGACCAGGTCCTCCCAGACCAGGAAGCCCGTGCCGCCGATGAGGATCAGGGCGCAGATGGTCAGGCTCACCAGCGGATCCCCGGCGTAGGCCGTGAAGGAGGAATACTCCCCGCTGTAAGTACCCATGAGGTCGAAGCCAGCGTTGCAGAAGGCGGAAATGCTGTGCCACACGCCGTAGTAGATGCCCCGGCCCCAGCCGAACTGGGGCACGAAGCGGATGGACAGCAATACGGCCCCCAGGCCCTCCGCCAGGAAGGTCCCCAGAAAGACCAGCCGGATGAAGGGCACGAAGCCCCCCAGGCGGTCATAGCTGACGCTGTCCACCACCACCTCCCGCTGGCGCAGGCCCAGACGCTTGCGCAGGAGCAGGAGGAACAGGGTGGCAATGGACATGAAGCCCAAGCCGCCGGTCTGGATCAGCAGGATGATGACGGTCTGGCCGAAGGTGGTCCAATAGGTCCCCGTGTCCTGGGGGACCAGCCCCGTCACGCAGGAGGCGGAGGTGGCCGTAAACAGGGCGTCCAGGAAGGACGCGCCTCCGGGGGCCTGGCTGGACAGGGGGAGCATCAGCAGCGCCGTCCCCAAGCCGATCATGATGAAGAAGCCCAGGGCGATGATCTGCACGCTGGACAGCTTCGCTTTTTTCTGTCGTTTCATATGATTTCTCGCCCCACTTCCCAAGTCCGCTCGGGGCGGGCTCTCAGGTTCAGCATATCACATTTTTCACCGATCCGCAACAGGCAATGCCGGGATACGGGAAAATCAGGGCTTCGCGGGGCGGATATGGGCGCACACGGGGTAGTGGTCGGAGAGGTAGACGCCGTCCCGGCAGTCCGTCCACTTTTCCACGCGCTCGCAGTCGAAGCCCCGGGTCAGGATGTAGTCGATGGCGCAGGGCGGGTCTCCCCGGCCGTAGCCGTGGTAGGTGACGCCGGTCCCGGCGGTCACGTTCCGGTAGGGGGAGGTCCGGAGGGCGGACATCTCGGGGCTGCCGGGCTCCGCGTTCAAGTCGCCGGTGATGACGGCGGGAGCGTTGGGGAAGAGGGCCTCCTGGGCCAGCTTTTGCAGGATCTGGACCAGCCCCTGGGCCCGGGCCTCGGGAAACTCATGGTCCAGGTGGGTGTTGACCAGGCGGAAGACGGTCCTGCCGGACAGGTCCTCGAACAGGGCCTCGGTGGCGGTGCGGGGGCAGACGCTCTGGCGGGGGTAGCGGGAGCCCGGCGCGTAGGGGGTCTCCGACAGCCAGAAGGTCTCCATCTGGATGAGGTTCAGACGGTCCTTCCGGTAGGCCACCGCCAGCTGCTCGTCCTCCAGGGTCTCGCTGCGGCCGCAGCCGATGACGTAGCAGTCCGTCAGCTCCTCCTTCAGCCACGCGGCCACGTGGGGCAGCACCTCCTGGAAGCAGATCAGGTCCGGCCGCTCCCGGCGGAGCTTCTCCAGGATCAGGGGCTTGCGGAAGCAGAAGTTGTTTTCGCCGTCCTGACCGAAGTCGCAGCGAATGTTGAATGTTACGAGCTTCATCGTATTGATTCCTCCTGGGAATAGAAGACTGCATATCAAAAAACGGAGAGTATCCGCCGGAGGGGCGATACTCTCTGTTTTTCTTTCAGGGATAGAACATGGCCGGGTTGGGGACCGAGACGCCGGGGGAGACGGGCTTCGCGTCCTGGGACTGCTTGGCGGGCTTCTCCGGCTCCTCCTGGGGAGGGGCCGGGGGCTCCGCCGGCGGGAGGGGCTCGGAAGCCTCTCCGGCAGGAGGCTCCGGCGCTTCCTCAGGCTCCGGGTCCGGGGCGGACACGGCGATGATGCCCGTGGGATCGAAGGGCTCCGGGGGAACGTCCGGGGTATCGGAAGCATCAGGGGCATCGGAGACCGGGCCGGGGGACTGCTCCTGACCGGCGGCGGGAGGCGCTTCCGGCGCCTCCTGGGGGAGGTACATGCTGGGAAGCTCTATGGGCGCGTCGGTGCGCCCGTGGCTGGCGAAGTAGGTATAGCCATAGAAGTGGTCCGGCTGGGGCAGCTCGCCGTAGTAGTAGGCCATCAGCTCCGTCACGGTCACCAGCTGGTATCCCTGCTCCTGGAGCCAGGGGACCAGCACGCGGACGGCCTCCACGGTGCTCTCGTAGATGCTGTGCATGAGGACGATCTCGCCGTCCAGCTCGCCGTAGCTCTGCACGTAGTCGATCACCTTCTGGGCGTCGCGGCTCCGCCAGTCCTCGGTATCCACCGTCCAGGTCACCATGGCCCGGCCGGTGGCGGTCTTGACGGTCTTATTCACCGCGCCGTAGGGCGGGCGGACCAGCAGGGGGGCGGGGGCCCCGGCCAGGACGAAGGCTTCGTCCGCCGTGTCCAGGTCCCGCAGCAGGCTGCTCTTTCTCAGCTTGCTGAGGTCCTTGTGGGCGTTGGAGTGGCTGCCCACCTCGCAGCCCAGCTCCACCATCCGGCCCACGGGCTCCGGGCACGCGGCCACGTTCCGGCCCACCTCGAAGAAGGTGGCCAGGGCGTGGTGCTCCTCCAGGATGTCCAGGATCTGGCTGGAGCAGGCCGCATCGGGACCGTCGTCAAAGGTCAGGGCCACCATGGGCTTGGCGGGATCGATCACCCGGACGTAGGGCTCCTCCGGCTCCGGCGGGGCGGGGGACTCCTCCTCGGGGACTTCCTCCGGCTCCGGGGGCTGGGCGGCAGCGGCGTCCAGCGGCGCGGCGGCCTGCCCGGGGGCCGGATCGGGCGCGGCGGCCCGCCCCACGCACGCGGTGCAGGCCAGCAGCAGGAGAAGGGCGAGGAAAAAAGAATAAAGACGGTTCATTATATGGACTTCCTTCGACGGTATTTGACATAAAATATTATCCACCATTCTCAGCGGAAATGCAAGAGGAAATCGGTTACAATTTGAAAACATTCCTGACGGCGGAGGCCCCTTGGATAGATTTTTCTTTTTCGCAGATACTATCCGCGAAAAAACGAAGGAAGCGGGAGGCTTTATGGAGCAGCTGACAAAAGATCTTGCGGAAAATCAGAAGAAGCTGGACGAGCTTCTGGGGGTGGGGCGCAACTACGACGTCATCAGCCGGGACCTCTACATCGGCGCGTGGAAGGGCAGGCTCTACGTCATCGACGGGTACGGGGACGACGGGGTCATCGAGCGCATCACCTCCTTCCTGCTGGGAGAGGGAGCAGCCCTGGGCAAGGGGGTCTCCGATATGCAGGAGTTCATCGACCGGTGCGTCACCTTCTGCGAGGTGGACTGCGAGAACCAGGTGGACAAGATCCTCACCGGGGCGTTTTTAGGGAAGACCATCCTGCTGCTGGAGGGCTTCGATCACTGCGCCATGATCGACGCGAAGAAGTTCCCCGGGCGCGGCGTGGAGGAGCCCAGCGACGGCAAGGTCCTCCGGGGCAGTCACGACGGCTTCACGGAGACGCTGGTGCAGAATACGGCCCTCCTCCGCCGCCGCATCCGGGACCCCCATTTCACCCTGGAGAACCACAAGGTGGGAGGGCGCAGCCAGACCGACGTGGTGCTGGCCTATATGGACAACCAGGTGAACCAGGGGGATCTGGAGTCCCTGCGGGCCAAGCTGGACGCCATCAATGTGGGGTCCGTGGCCATGAGCCAGGAGAGCGTGGCCGAGTCCATCGTCAAGCCCCAGTGGTACAATCCCTTCCCCAAGGTCCGCTACACCGAGCGGCCGGACACCGCCACCGCCTGCGTCATGGAGGGCAGCATCGTGATGCTGGTGGACAACTCCCCGTCGGTGATGCTGATGCCCACGTCCCTCTTCGACTTTATGGAGGAGGCCAACGATTATTACTTCCCGCCCCTGGTGGGGACCTACCTCCGGTGGCTGCGGGTGATCGTGATGCTGCTGGCGCTGTTCATCACGCCGGTATGGTACCTGCTGGTGAAGGACGCCGGGCGGGTGCCGGAGTATCTGGCCTTTATCGTCCCGGAGGAGCCGGGGAGCGTGCCGCTGCTGATCCAGCTGCTGCTGCTGGACTTCGTGGTGGACCTGCTGAAGCTGGCCAGCCTGAACACGCCGGACGCGCTGAGCAACTCCTTCAGCATGCTGGGGGCGCTCATCCTGGGGGATTTCGCGGTGCAGGCCCGGTGGCTGGTGCCGGAGGTGCTGGTCTATATGGCCTTCGTGGCCATCGCCAACTTCGCCCAGCCGTCCTTCGAGCTGGGATACGCGCTGAAGCTGACGAGGATGCTGTTCCTGATCCTGGTGGCGCTGTTCGACGTGTGGGGGCTCGTAGGGGGAGCCGTCGTGTGGGTCGTCCTGCTGGCGACGACGAAGCCGATCCTCGGCAGAGGGTATCTGTACCCGATCTGCCCCTTTGACGGCAAGGCCCTGGGGCGGCTGCTGATCCGGCAGCCCATCAGCCGGAAGAACAGCTGAGGGTCGCTTTCTTTTACACGCCGCTGTCATTTCCCCGTTTTTCCCTGGCGGGAAAAACGGGGAAATGACCAGGTTATGCAGGAAATGTCGTTATGTCAACAAGCAGGGGGTCGGCAATTGGGGAAAACTGGGGTTTCCGCGTTTTCCACAGGCTGTTGATAATTGGTCCCAGCCACTGAAAAACGGGGGAAAACCCTTGTGGATAACTCTGTGGAAAATGTTTATAACTTTTCGTACTTGGAATTATCAAATTATTTATGTAAATCGAACACGTCCGATCCGAGAAAAAAAGAACTATGAAATCATGTGAATCTCCCGCTTTTTTTGCCGGATAATACAGATTTTTTGACCGGCCCCATGGTCGGGCGTCCCCTCCTCCCCTCACCCGGGCACACTCTTGGTCGAAATCTGGCAAATTTGCGCTGGACCGGCACCTAAAATACACACTGTAATCGAACAGGGCAGAGAAAGACGGCGGTTGATACATCTTCTGTATCAACCGCCGTCTTTGGAGATCGGTTCCTTATTTTTTGCCGCCCTTCAGGGCCTTCATGCGCTTTTCGTGGTCCAGGATGCGCTTGCGGATGCGCAGGCTCTTGGGGGTGACCTCCAGCAGCTCGTCGTCCGCCAGGAACTCCAGGCACTGCTCCAGACTCAAGATCCGGTGGGGCACCAGGCGCAGGGCCTCGTCGCTGCCGCTGGCCCGCATATTGGTCAGCTGCTTCTTCTTGCAGACGTTGACGGTGATGTCCTCCTGCTTGGGGCTCACGCCTACCACCATGCCGGCGTAGACGGGGACGCCCGCGCCGATGAACAGCGCGCCCCGCTCCTGGGCGTTGAAGAGTCCGTAGGTGATGGACTCGCCGGTCTCGAAAGCGATGAGGCTGCCGGTGTTCCGGCGGCTCAGGTCGCCCTTGTAGGGGGCGTAGCTGTCGAAGACGGAGGCCATGATGCCCTCCCCCCGGGTATCGGTGAGGAACTCGTTGCGGTAGCCGAATAGGCCCCGGGCGGGGACCAGGAACTCCAGCTTCATCCGGTCGCCCACGGGGGTCATCTCCACCAGGTCGCCCTTCCGGGAGCCCATCTTCTCGATGACCGCGCCCACGCTGTCGGAGGGGACGTCGGCCACCAGGCGCTCGATGGGCTCGCAGCGGACGCCGTCGATCTCCTGGTAGAGCACCCGGGGCGGGGATACCTGGAACTCGTAGCCCTCCCGGCGCATGGTCTCGATGAGGATGGACAGGTGCATCTCGCCCCGCCCCGCTACGTTGAAGGCGTCCATGGCGCCCTCGATCTCCGTGATCCGGAGGGACACGTCCTTCAGGGTCTCCCGGAAGAGGCGGTCCCGGATCTGGCGGGAGGTGACGAACTTGCCCTCCCGGCCGCAGAAGGGGGAGTCGTTGATGGAGAAGGTCATCTCCATGGTGGGGGCGGAAATCTTCACAAAGGGCAGAGGCTCAGGGGCGGCGGCGGCGCAGATGGTATCGCCGATGGTGATGTCGCCGATGCCGCTCATGGCAATGATGTTGCCGGCGGAGGACTCGGTGACGGTCTTCTTGCCCAGGCCGTCGAACTCGTAGATGCTGACGGCCTTGGCCTTCTTGGGGGCGGCGCCGGCGTCGTGGTAGTTGCACACCACGATCTCCTGGTTCTGCTTGATGGTCCCCCGCTCGATGCGGCCCACGGCGATGCGGCCCACGAACTCGTTATAGTCGATGGAGCTGACCAGCATCTGGAAGGGCTGCTCCACGTCCGCCTCGGGGGCGGGGATATAGTTGAGGATGGTCTCGAAGAGGGGCTTCAGGTCCGTGCCCAGGTCCTCGGGATGGTAGGAGCAGATGCCCTGCCGGGCGGAGCAGAAGAGCATGGGGCTGTCCAGCTGCTCGTCGGTAGCGTCCAGGTCGATGAGCAGATCCCCGCACTCGTTGATGACCTCGTAGATCCGCTGGTCGGGGCGGTCGATCTTGTTGACCACCACGATGACCCGGTGGCCCAGCTCCAGGGCCTTGGAGAGGACGAAGCGGGTCTGGGGCATGGGGCCCTCGGCGGCGTCCACCAGAAGGATGACGCCGTTGACCATTTTGAGGATGCGCTCCACCTCGCCGCCGAAGTCGGCGTGGCCCGGGGTGTCCACGATGTTGATCTTGGTGTCGCCGTACTGGATGGCGGTATTCTTGGCCAGGATGGTGATGCCCCGCTCCCGCTCCAGGTCGCCGGAGTCCATGACCCGGTCCACGACCTCCTGGTTCTCGCGGTAGGCGCCGCCCTGCTTCAGCATCTCGTCCACCAGGGTCGTCTTGCCGTGGTCTACGTGGGCGATGATGGCGACGTTTCTCAGTTTCTCGTTCTTCAAGTAAAAAACCTCTCTCTTTGGTTAAAATAAATGGATACTTTTTCAGCTTGCTTATTGTATACCATGTATTTTTTGATTTCAACCGCCAATCCATACAAGATTTCCGCTTCTTTGAGGGATTTTCAATGATAATTTGACATTGGGGGGCGGGGGAAGGCGTTTTTGATCAGGGGCGGGAGGGCACAGGCCGTTTCCGGATATCCCTGGAAGAAATAACAAACCGGAAAAGGATCGGATGCAAAAAGGATACATTTATTCCATAAAATAGGTACAATCAATATTAATAACACTTCAGAAAGGGGGCGGCAGAGATGCGCGGGATGATCCGCAGAGCGCTGGCGGCGCTGCTGGCGTTGGGGCTGCTGCCGGGACTGACGGCCTGCGGGGAGAAGGAGGAGGCGCGCAAGCTCCTTTTTCAGTCCGCACCGGCCTACACGGCGGAGGATATCGCCTTGCCGGTACCCGCCGGGGATCTGATCGGGTGCTGCACGGATGGAAAATATATGTACATTCTGGCGGACGAAAAGGCGGGGGAGGACGCGCGCTCCGTCCTATGCCGGGCGGACCTGGACGCCGGGACGGCGGCGGTGATGGAGGACTACCGGGCCTCCGATGTTCCGGAGGACGCCGCCGTCAACCGGTTAGGACCCACGCTGGCTCCGGACGGGACGCTGTGGCTGTATGAGATATGGACGGTCTCCACCTATGACCTGCCGGAGGGGTTTGACGAGACGAAGGAGTCCAGGGGCAGATATCTGGCCAGCCGGGATGAGTTCCACCACCTGCGGCAGCTGGACCCCGTCACCGGGCGGGAGAAAAAGGTCGTGGATCTCAGCGAGGCGGTGCGTACCTTGACGGTGGAGGGCTCTTTCGATGCGGCGGATATCGTCGTAGACGCCGGAGAAAACGTCTATTTTGCCTGGAACAAGGGGATCACCGTGCTGGACAGGGAGGGGAACAGCCTGTTCACCCTGGAGGCCAGCCTGCCCGGCGGCACCTGGGGCAGCGCCGCGGGACGGCTGGTCCTGCTCCCGGACGGGCAGGCGGCGGCGCTGACAGACCTTCCCGGCGGGAAGCGGGAGGTGCGGACCATCAGCCTTGCCGCCAAGGACTGGGGAACGGATGCCTACCCGGTCCCCGGCGAGGTAAGCGCGGTCTATAACGGCGGAGACGCCTGTCTGTTCTATTTTATCCAGGGAGACGTGTTGTACGGCGCAGTGGCCGGGGAGATCATCCCCCAGCGGCTGCTGGCCCTGGGGGACACCCGGATAAAGGGTCACAGCGGCACGGTCTGCTTCGCCCTGCTGGACCAGGGACGCCTGGCCCTGCTGGTCCGCAGGATCCCCGGCAGCGGCCGGATGGACGAGGTGCAGCTCCAGCTGGCCCTCCTCTCCCCCACGGACCAGATGCCGGAGGATGGGAAGATCAAAATCGTCTATGGGACCATCGGGGATGAATATTACATGCGCAGCCGGATCGAGGCGTTCAATGAAGCCAGCGACACCTACTATGTGGAATACCGGAGCTACACCGGCGGCGCGGTCTGGGATACGCCGGAGGGGTTTCGCGCCGTCCGGGACGCCGCCCGCCTGCGGCTGAACGCCGAGATCGCCGCCGGACGGGCCCCGGATATCATGAGCGGCGAACTGCCCCTGGACATCTACGCCCAGGCGGGGCTTCTGGAGGACCTGTGGCCCTGGATCGACAGCGATCCGGAGATCAGCCGGGAGGGACTCATGGACCACGTGCTGGAGTGCGCCTCCACGGACGGGAAGCTCTACAGCGTGGGCAGCGGCTTCACCATCCAGACCGCCGTGACCAGCGCGGAGACGGCGGGGGACCGTACCGGCTGGACGATGGAGGAGATGCTGGAGGCTTACGGCGGGACCATGCCGGAGATGTATATGGGGCCGGATACCTTCCTAAACAAGCGCAACGCGGAGGGGATGCTGCGGGAGATGCTTTCCATGGACCTGGCCCGCTATGTGGATCGGGAGACCGGGACCTGCCGGTTTGACGGGGAAGACTTTTGCAACGTCCTGCGTCTGTGCGCCAGCGCAGGGAGCGAGGCCCCAAATTACGAGCAGGTCCTCCCGCCCCTGTGGGAGGGGGGACCCGTCCTGTGCAAGACCAATATATGCGGGGTCAGAGATCTTGTGTCCTGGGACGTCCTTTTCGGCGGACCTGGGACACTGGAAGCGGAAGAATACGAGGCGGCGCTGTGGGATGCCGGCGTCCTCTATACGTTCATCAGTCCCATCGACGGAGAGGAATGCGTCCATTATGGGAACGCGGATTTCTTTTCCCTCATGAAGGCGATCATGGATGGACGGCTGGGGAAGCGTATTGCCGCCGGCGCCGTATACGGTATGCCGGACGGAAAGCTGTACGCGGCCTTCACCGGCACTCCCTCCAGCCAGGGGACGGGCGGCAGCTTTACCCTGACGGACCGTATGGCCATTTCCGCCTCCAGCCAGGCCAAGGAGGGAGCCTGGGCCTTCGTCCGGTCCCTGCTGCTGCCCGGTGGCTATCTCCAGGGGGAATCCTTTGACGGCATGGATATGACCTCCAGTTATGGTTTCCCCATCGACCGGTCGGACTTCGAGACGCTGCTGGAGCCCCGGTGGTGCCGGGTGGACGGAGACGGCGAGCTCCTCCTGGACAAGGAGGGACAGCCCATCGAGGTCCCGGCGAAGCAGCCCATGTGGTTCGGCGATCCCATTGTCATGGCGGCCTATCAGATGCCGCCCAACGAGGCCCAGATGGAACGGTTCTGGAGGCTCTACGACAGCATCGACCGTATGAGCGGTGACGACAGAATGCTGCAGGATATCATCCTGGAGCAGGCGGCGCCCTATTTCGCCGGGGACAAGTCCCTGGAGGAGACGGCGGACCTGATCCAGCGGCGGGCGCAGCTGTATGTAAACGAAAATCGGTGACAGGACGCGCAGAGGCGGCACAGCCGGATGGTCCCGGGCTGTGCCGCCTTCCGCGTCAGGATTCCATGTGCTTGCCGAGAAACGCGGCGATGGTCTGGGCCAGCTTGTACTCCGTCTCGCCGGTGACCAGGTTCTCCCCGTCCTCCACGAACAGCACCAGCCCCAGCACGTCGCCCTCGGAGATGATGGGCGCGGCCACGGCGGTACGGTACTTGTCGCCGGACTCGGTGACGAAGATGCTGCGCTCCTCACCGGCATGCTGGTAGATGCGCCGGTCCTCCATGATCTGCTCCAGCTGGGGGCTGATGCGCTTGCCCATCAGCTCCCGCTTGCCTCCGCCCGCCACGGCGATGACGGAGTCCCGGTCCGTAACGGCGGTGATGGCGCCGCAGCTCTTGGACAGCGTCTCGCAGAACTGGGCCGCAAAGTCGTCCAGCCCGCCCATGAGGGAATACTTCTTGAAAATGACCTCGCCTTCACGGCTGGTGTAGATCTCCAGAGGGTCGCCATCATTGATAACATTGGAACAGAAGACCTTGTCCGGGTGCTGGCTGGCGCTCTGGACCAGCGTAATGTCCCGGGGGAGCTCTCCGGAACGGAGGATGCTGTCGATATCGGCCTTGAGCTGAATTTCCAGGTGGTCCTCATAGACCTTGATCTTCTGGATGATGATCTGGAGGTCGTTCCGGTCCAGCTTGGGCTTGTTCAGGATGCCGTCAAAGACCTCCATGGCGGTCTTCGCGGCCCGGTTCACCTGGATGATGGTACTGCGCTTGTTCTCCGTCAGGGCGATCTGGTTCCGGAGGCCCTCCATGCGGCGGAGCAGGTCGTTCTCCAGCTCGTCATAGGTCTCCTCCAGGGCCTCCTCCCGGTCCGGGTGCTTCATGATGTCCCGGATGCGCTGGCGTTTGGTGGCCTTCATCTCCTCCTGGAGATCGGTGAGGATGGCCTCCAGATTTGCGGCGGATCGTTCCGTTTCCGCTACGTCCTCCGTTTCCCGCGCCAGACCGGCGTTGAGGCGGTCCAGCATAGCGGCGGAGTTGTCCTTGATCTTTTGGACGTAGAGCTTCAGCATCTCGTCCAGCTTGTCCGCCCGGATGTGGTGGCTGGTGCAGCCCTTCACCCCCCGGCGGTGGTACTCGCCGCAGCGGTAGGCCTCCGGCCTGCCCTTCCGGCTCATAGAGAACATGGGACTGCCGCAGTCGCCGCACTCCAGGAAGCCGGAGTAGGTGTTGTCGTACTTCTTCTGCCCTCGATAGTGGGCAGTGGAGCGGCTCTCCCGCAGGGCCTGGGCGGCGGCGAAGGTGCGGTAGTCGACGATCTCCTGGTGGTGGTGCTCGATGACGATGTGGTCCAGCTCGTCCCGGCGGACGTCTTTGCCGTTGATCTTTTTGCGGGTGTATTTGCCCTGGCGGAGGGTGCCGATATAGAAGTCGTTGTCCAGGATGCCCTGGACGGTGACGATGGCCCAGGCAGGCTTGACCGTGCGGCGGTACTCGTCCCCGGCGGCCAGCTTGCGCTCCTGCTCCGCCATGCGGGGGGTGGGGATGGCCTCATCGGTGAGCTGGTTGGCGATCTTTTTGTAGCCCCAGCCGTCGATATAGAGCTGGAAAATGCGCCGGACGATCTCCGCCTCGGCAGGGACTACCTCGAACTCCTGACGCTTGTTGACGATATAGCCGTAGGGGGCGGCGCAGATCCACTTGCCGTCCTGCTGGCGGCGCTTGATGACGGACCGGACCTTCTTGCTGGTGTCGGTGACGGGCATCTCGTTGATGAGGAACTGGAACTGGATCTTCAGCCAGTCGTCGTCGTTGGGAAAGTCGATGTTGTCCCCGATGGAGATGATCCGGACCCCCGCGTCACGCAGGTCCTCCAACTCCACCAGCCCCCGGCTGTTGCGCCGGGAGAAGCGGGAGAAGTCCTTGACGATGAGGATGTCCTTCCGGCGGCCCATCAGCTCCCGGCGCATGGCTTGATAGCCTTCCCGTTGTTCGAAGGTGTAGCCGGAGCGGTCCCGGTCCTCGTAGAAGGTGAGAGTGCTGTCTGGGAAACGCTGTTTTACGAAGTCCTCGATGATGGCCTTTTGGTTTTCGATGGATGTGTTATCCCGGTCCTGCTCCTCGTCTACGGAAATACGGCAGTAACCGGCGATGTCAAAGCGTTCGATCATGGCTGTTCCTTTTTATCTGCAATGCTGTGATTTATTATAGATAATATTGTATCACAGGCACATCAGGAAAGCAACCAAAATCTATGGGGCCGGTGAATAGGCTCTATTCCTGCCGTCATATCCTTTACAGTTTTCCGGTTTTACGATCACGCCTTCTCCGCCAGATATGACAGGATATCCTCCGCGTTGGTATCGGGCTTGACCTTAGGCATGACCTTCTCGATGATGCCGTTCTCATCGATCACGAAGGTGGACCGGACCACGCCCATGCTCACCTTGCCGTAATTCTTCTTCTCCTGCCACACGCCGTAGGCCTGGATGGCGGTCAAGTCCGGGTCGGAGAGCAGAATAAACGGCAGATCGTATTTCTCCGCAAACTTCTGGTGGGAGGCCGCGGAGTCCTTGCTGACGCCGATGACCACCGCGTTGATCTTCTTGAAATCTTCATACGCCCCGGCGAAGGCACAGGCCTGACGGGTGCATCCGGGGGTGTTGTCCCTGGGATAGAAGTACAGCACGACCTTCTTCCCCGCAAAGTCTGAAAGCGATACAAGATCCCCATCCTTATCCGGCAAGGTAAACGCCGGGGCCTTGGTTCCAATTTCCAACATTTCAACGTCCTCCTCTTGTAAATATAAACCGCAATATTTTCTCATACGCCGCGCGCATTCCGATTCAGCACGCGATCTCCGCCCTGCTTCCGCCGGAGCGGCTCTTCTTCACAATGATCTGCCGGTCGATCCGCTCTTTCAGTCCGGCTACGTGAGAGATGATGCCCACCAGCCGACGGCCCTCGCCCAGCTGGCTGAGAGCCTTCATCGCCTTTTGCAGGGCCTCGTCGTCCAGGGAACCGAAGCCCTCGTCCACGAACATGGTGTCCAGCTGCACGCCGCCGGCGGAGGACTGGATCTCGTCCGCCAATCCCAGCGCCAGCGCCAGAGAGGCCAGGAAGGACTCGCCGCCGGACAGTGTCTCCACCCCCCGCGTGGTCCCGTTCCAGTGATCCACCACGTCCAGATCCAGGCCGGACTGGCCCCGCAAGCCTCCCTCGGTGCGCCGGAGCAGGTCGTACTGCCCGCCGCTCATCACCCGCAGGCGCAGATTGGCCCGGTACAGGACGCGGGAGAAATAGGTGGTCTGGATATAGGTCTCCAGCCGGAACCGCTCCTGCCCGGTAAGGGCGCCGTTGGCCGTATCCGCCAGGGCCTTGAGCCAGACGAGCCGCCCGCCGCTCTTCTCCAGCGCCTCCAGGTGCCGGAGGAGGCTTTCCTTCGTGCGCCCGTTCAGGGTGAGCCGGGTATGCAGCGCTCCGCTCTCCTTCTCCAGCGCCGCCTTCTCCCGGGTCAATGCGTCCTTACGGCCCTCTGTCTGCTCCAAGTCGATATCCTCTCCATCCCGGAGCAGGGCTTGGTAGGTCTCCAGCTTGCTCTGTACCGCCTCCCGCCGCTTCTCCAGATCGATCTTGCAGGTCTTGGCGTCCTGGATCTTTTTCTGCAGCGCGCGCTCTTTCTCCCGCAAGGCGGCGATCTCCTCCTCCGCCTCCTGCCGCGTGGGGAAGGGGAGGGCCTGCCGCAGTTCTTCCGCCTGACGGCGCTTTTCCTCCGCGGCCGCCTTTTGACGGGCGATCTCCTTGTCCAGCCCGGTCAGCCGGTCGTTTTCCTCCGTAGACGACTGCTCCTGTTTAGGAATTGCCTCTCCAAGGCGCCGCGCCTGCTCCACCCGGGCTTTTGCGCCATTCTCCTGCTTCTTTGCGGTTTGCAGCAGGGCGTCTTGCTCCGCCTCCACCGCCGACAGTTCTTCCGCGTCGGGCAGAGCCGCCTGGCGCAGGGCCGGCAGCAGGGCCTGGGCCGTCTGGCACAGCTGCTCCTCCCGGGTCTCCAGCTCCGTTTTCCGCTCGCCGGCGGCACGGCTGGCCTCCGCTTCCTGCTGCCGCGCCTGTCTGGCGGCCTTCTCCGCTTGCTTCCACGCCGCTTCGTCAGGAGCCCCCTGGGACAGGGGGGCAGGATGGGGATGCTCCAGAGAGCCGCACACCGGGCAAGGCGTCCCCGGACGGAGATCTCCGGCCAGCACCCCCGCCTGGGCGTCCAGATAGGCCCGGTTGATGCTCTGCCAGACTTCCTCCTGCTCCTGGGCGATCCGCGCTTTTTCCTGATAAGCCTCCCGGGCCTTCTGCCAGGAGGCCCGGAGCCGCTCCAGGGCGAAAACGTCCTTCTTCAGCTCCCGAAGCCGCTGGACGGTGTGCTCCAGGCTTTCCCGTTCGTGCTTGGCCCGCTCCGCCTCCAGGGCCGCGCCGTCCAGCTTTTGCAGTTCGTCCCTGTCCTGCGCCAGACGGTCCCGCGCCTTGGCCAGCGCGGCCCGCCCTGTCTCCAGGCGGCCTTCGTCCAACGCGGTCTGCTTCTCTGACCTGGCGATCTGTTCCGTCAGCTCCTGGAGCTGGCCGTACCGGGGCAGCATGCCCTCCAGCTGGACAGCCTGCGCGCCCAGGCGGGGGAGCTCGTCCTGATGGGTCAGGGCTTCCTCCAGCGTTCCGGCGGCGGCTTCGATCTGCGGTCCCAGCTGCTCCAGACTTTGCCGCGCCGCGTCCAGGCCCTTCCGGTTCTCCTTTCTCAGCTCGCCCTGCTTGATCCGAGCAATCAGCTTCTCCAGCTCCCCATCGATCTCCGCCTTCTTCCGGTCCAAGGCGGCCTCGCGGCGGCCGTCCTCCTCCAGGAGCCCGTCCAGCAGCGGGATCAGCTCCCCGCTGGGGAGCTCGCCCCGCCGGGCCTGCTCCGCGGCGTCCCGGCGTTCATCGTCCCCGGCGCACTGAATGGCGGCCCCGTCCCGGCGGACGTCCTCCCGCAGCGCGTCGCACTCCCGTTTCAGCTCTCCGGCGGCCTCCTTGAGCCGATCCTGGAGCGTCTGATACAACCCGGTATCAAAGATCTGCCGGAAGATCTTCACCCGGTCCTCCGTGGACGCCTCCAGCAGCTTCCGGAAATCCCCCTGGGCGATCATGGCCACTTGCGTAAACTGACCGCAATTAAGTCCCAGCAGCGACTCCACCTCGCGGGTGACGTCGGAGGCGCCGGTGACCACGGAACCGTCCGGGCGGTGGAACTCCCCGTCCGCCTTCTGCCGGGTCACGCCGGTCCCTCTCGCTTTGGGCCGGTCATAGTCCGGATTGCGGCGGACGGTATAGTCCCGATCCCGATAACGGAAGGTCAGCTCCACAAAGGTCGGCGTCTCCGGCTGGGCGTACTTGCTGCGGAACATCTCCGACTTCACGTTTTTCCCGCTGGCCCTGCCGAACAGGGCGAAGGTGATGGCGTCGAAGATCGTGGTCTTGCCCGCGCCGGTATCGCCGCAGATCACATACAGCCCTTCCCGGCCCAGTTTGTCCAGATCCAGCTCAACCTGCCCCGCGTAGGGGCCGAAGGCGGATATGGTCAGCTTTATTGGTCTCATGCCTGTTCCTCCTGTATCGTTTCCAGCAGCTCCGTCAGATAGCGCCGCTGCTCCTCCGACATGGGCTGGTGGTTTTGCTGCTGATAAAAATCCGCGAACAGCTCCAGGGGGCTCCGTTTCACATCGGCCTCCTCCAGCGTCACCGCGCCGCTCCGGGTGCGCAGATTGTCATAATCCAGAGACATCAGATAGGGATAGACGGGGCGCAGCTGTCCCACGGCGTCGTAAATATCGTTCTCGTCGGTAAGTATTACCCGCACATAGGCGTCCCGGTCCACCCGCCCGTAGAACTCCGGGGACTTGACCTGGGCGAAGCTGCCCCGCAGCTCCACCATGTCCCGTTTGGGAAGGAGGGGGACCGCGCGTACCTCCAGCGATCCTTTTTCCCCAAGCTCGACAATGGTGACGGACTTCCGGTGTCCGACCTCGGAGAAGGAGTATTTCAGCGGCGTGCCGCAGTAGCGGATCCGCGCCCCGCCCACGTTCTGCGGACCGTGGAGATGGCCCAGGGCCACATAGTCAAAGGGGGCGAAGACGGAGGCGTCCACGTTGTCCGCGCCGCCCACGCTGACCTCCTCCGACTCGCACCGCTCCGCCCCCGTGACGAACTGGTGGGTGACCAGCACATTGCGCCGGGCCGGGTCCAGGGGCATATGCCGGATGGCGCAGTCCATGGCGTCCGTATAGCTCTCCACTCCCTCCTCCGGGAAGAAGCGGCGGATATGGGCGGGTTTCAGGAATGGCAGCAGCCAGAAGTCCACCGGGCCGCGTTCATCCTCCAGGGTCACCGGCGACACCTCGCCATGATAGACCGGAGCGATGTAGACCCCCCGCCCCTCCATGAGGCGGTTGGCAAAGGCGAGGCGTTCCGGCGAGTCGTGGTTGCCGCTGATCAGCAGCACCGGCAGGGACCGGTCCGCCAGCTTGACGAGAAAATCGTCCAGCAGCGCCACCGCCTCTGCGGAGGGGACGTTCTTGTCATAGACGTCTCCCGCGATGAGCGCCGCGTCCGGCCGTTCCTCATCGGCGATCTCCAAAATGCGGTCCAGGATGTACGCCTGATCCTCCAGCATAGGGAAGTCGTTGACCCGCTTCCCCAGGTGGAGGTCGGACAGATGGATCAGTTTCACAGCCGATACCTCCTCAGCGCCCGCGCCGCCGGGCGGCCTCGTTCAGAAGCTCCCGGCGCAGGGTCTTGACAGCGTTATACATGGTATGTTCCTCCTGTAGAGTGATCAATGGACGCGCTCCAGGCCCGGCCTGCTTGTTGCGCCTTCCCGAGCGGAAGCTTGCGCTTCTTTGCGTACTTCTTCGGAAAGCTTCCGGCAGGGGCGTGGAGGGCGAGGCTTTTGCAGTCCTCGAAGGCTGCATTTCAGAGAAATATTATACCATATTTCTCTGAAATGCACAACATATGCTGTCTGCATAGTGTTGGCGCCCTGTATATCAGATAATCACTGCTGCTTGTTCTGCTCGGTGCTATGCTTTTTTCAACTGTTTTTGCTATATTTATGAATAAAACCCGCCTTGCCAAAGGAAACTATTGGCAAAGGAGAGGTGATAGATGATTGGAACTCAACGTCAGAAGCGACCGCAAGATCGTAGAGATATGGCTCACCAGGGACGAGAAGCAGAGCGAGCGGGTGCAAAAAGAACTCAAGCTGGTGTATCAAAGTTTCAAGGGGACCGGGTATACGGTCGTCGCGTTCCTGTCCGGAGAACAGAGCCTGGAGGATACGGCCAGCGACCTGATCTGCTATAACCGCAAGCGTATCGCCCAGCTGGAGGTCGAGCGGGAGAAGAAACAGGATATTGCTGTAACGATGTAAAGAGATGCTTCTGATTCCTCATTTAATTACCGCGGCCTGTAATCTTTCCAGGGAAGATAATGGGAGCCATACCTTTGCCGGTATCTTCGCAAATAACTGACGATGTGTGATCCGCCTTACAAAATTATAAATTCACCGCCCATAAGCCGTACAAGCTGGATTTTTGTCTTGATTTGCCTGTCGAAAATTGGTATAATCTATTTATTCCTGAAAAAACTGATTTTGCCAAATCAGGTGCTGGGGAGGTAGACATTTGACCGAGAATTACAGGCTGACAGAAGGAATGCTGGCCGCAGAAGTTCCTTCCGAGACTGAGCTGCGGAATGCAGTCAATAATATCCTTTCCTCGCAGAAGCGGTCTACATACAAATTTGCTTTTTTCCAGTCGGTCATTGATCTTAGCCAGTTAGACGAACGGACCGTCTTCCCGCTGTCAGAAGTTTTTGAGCGCGTTGCGGCAATGTACTGGCGCTGTCTTTCCAACACTCCCATGCGTCAAGTTTATCATCATCCTCAGTATGAGCGAAGCGGCATAGAAGAAATTATTCTGCCGGCCTTGTCCCGTTTCCCTGGCGCGTCATTCGCGGATCTGCCCGCCGGTGAAATCGAAAGGATCGGTACGGCCGTCAAAAACAGATGCCGCAGGAATGTCCTTGGTTCATCCTACAGCAACTCGCGCGGCATTATATTCGGCTTTTCCAACCGCCAAGATATATTAGAACTCAGTTTATCCTCTAAATCATTCCTGGCCCAACATGCCGCCGAGCTTTCTATGCACATTGAGCGAGGATGGCTGTTGATGATGGAACAATTGAATCCGGACCAGTTCCCCGCGTCTTTCACGGCACGGATTCAAGCGGTGGACCAGGAATTGGACCGTCTCTTCAAAAAGGAGGACATCCCCATGAGGCCGAGCATCCCTGAGGCAAATGCAGTACCTCCAGGCACTTTGGAGCAAATCCAAAGCTATATCGAGAGATCACAAGCTGCCCTTGCTGAAAAGAGCGAGCTGCTGGAAAGCGCCGCCTCGGAGTTTGAGAAAGAGCTGAAAGCTGTTTTCCCGGACAGCCAGCAGTCCAAACTAATTTTCCAGTCCCGCGTCAAAGGTCCTGGCAGTCTGGCCGAGAAAATTTACCGAAAAAACTACCATAACAAGTTTTCAGATCCCTGCGAGCTGATCGACCATCTCCCCGATCTGATCGGACTCCGCATTATATGTCTGCTGAACCAGCAGGAGGAGGCGATCTTTCACCAGCTGGAGGAAGCGTATCCGGACCCCATTCTTCTTGAAGGCAGCGAATTCTGCAAAAAGCAGGGCGGCAGGATCATGTTCGATCTCAGCGGGCAGCCGCAGAGGCAGAAAAATGGCCAGCCGATCTACCGCATCACCTGCAAATGGACCCTGCCGGACAACACTTATATCAACTGCGAGCTTCAGATCAAATCCATGGTCCATTTCTTCTGGGGCGAGCTCGACCACATGCTGTTTTATAAAAACTATTCTTACCTGATCTCCCGCACCTTCTACAGCCAGTACATGCAGAAGGTGGAAGATGCGCTGAGCAATGTCAATGACCAGCTTGTGCTGCTTCGGAACCAGATCGAAAAAGACGGCGATGGTTCCCAGCAGGAGATCCGGGAGATCGCCTCCTGTATGCTCTACCAGCACTACCATACAGACATCGAAAAGCAGATCAAATGCGCAGTGGATCTGCGGGAGGTTTTTGACCTCATCGTAGATATGCATTTTCAAAATTATGGAAATCAGGATGCCAATCTCCGCAAGCTGAGTCAGCTCCTGCACGATATCCCCATTCGATCCTTCTGCCCGCAGCTACTGCCCGTGGTGATGAATGAGCGGCTCGACCGGAGCATTTTTACGCAAGAGGAGCTTCCTCTGGCTCAGAGGATCGACCATATCATCAAGGCTGCTGACGTATATTGGGTCGCCTTTGTGGTCACATATGGTTCCCACTTCTGGGATGACGGGAATATCAATTACAGCCCTCTGCTGCGAAAGATCTGCCAGGTTCTCACGCAGATGCTGCGTAATGGATTTATTGACTGTGTCGAGTTTTTATACGAGGAATTAGAGGAGCTGTATGATGCGTTTCGATCCGCGATTTTGATGGGAATCCTTCAGGCCTTCGAGGAGAACCCCAAATTGGATTTCTTCATCTTCTCTGCGAAACTTGACGCAGTGAACAGCGTCTCGCAGGAAATCGTTCAGCGGATCCAGAAGCATCTGACATGTGAAAATGCAGAAGCTTGTCGGAGAAATCTAAGCTCCGTCACACTTTATACCCATCTCAGGATCTCGGAAAAACTCTATGGTACAGCTCCCCCGGAATTGAGCAGTAAGCTGGACGCTTTGTTGGAGCTGGAAGATCCCTTCGATATCGGGGATAGTCAATATCTACCATTGACGGAGAAAGATGCGGTCGATTTCTGGAATGAATTTTTTCCTGAGGGAGGTGCCTCGTAATGGAAACATACCGGACACAATGTATACCCTTCCGGCAGGATGAAAGCGAGTTTTACTTATTCAAAGCATCCGCCAAAGACTTGCTGGATATATCCGTTGTAACGCATTACAACAGCGATGAAAACGATGGATACCAGCGTCCGCCTGACCGGACACACTTTCGTAAAATTGCCGCCTATTTGAAAGACCACATGCCAGCGATCCTGCCCACAGCCATCCTGGCCGCCATCTCCCCGGTCCAGGTGGAAACCACGCCTTCCGGTGAACTTCTCCTTCACAATCAGATTCGGATCGTAGACGGCCAGCACAGAATTTTAGGTCTACGTGCGCTGCAAACAGGATATAATGAAGCAGGAAGCGCAAGATACCAGCAGCTACTGGAGACCTATGAGTTCCCCATTATTTTGATGGCGGAAGATCATATGGGTGATGTAGAATATTCGCGGATGGAGGTGGAAGCGTTTATTAACATCAACAGCAAAGGAAAGCGGGTAAAAACCGATCTGGCGGAATCGCTCAAGGCAGAGATGTTCCAAAAAAATGTGCGTGATTCCAGCGAATATGTTCAGCTGGACACAACCGCAGAGCTGAATGTCTGCAATAATATTGTGCGCGGTTTGGCCAAGGACCCTAAGTCATTCTGGCATGACCGGATTATCCTTGGGGATGAGATTGATCGTAAAAAACCTATCTCGATTTCCGCATTTTCAAAGGCGATCCGGCCAACCGTCTCATTGTGTCTGAACAGCTTGCAGCAAGACGGCCGTATTTCTACTGCCGTGCTGGAGAAAGAGGAAGCACTCATTGCAGGGTATATTGACCGGGCCTGGCACGCGGTATGCCGCAAATGGCCGAAGTGCTTTTCGCAGGACGGCGTCACATATAATGAGAGCTACAATATTTGCAAGGGGATCGGCGTCGTCCCGATTTACGCATTGTTCCATGAGTGCGTCTCTGACTGTGAAGCAAATCTGGAAAATGGACTTTCCAAATTTATCAATACGATCAGCGCCAGTAATGTATCCACGTCCGACTGGCTGGTCGGCGGATCTTTTACAGGTATGTCTTCCGGTCAGGCGGCCAAAAAGATTGTGCAGTATCTGAAGAATGAAATAGGAGTCTCCATTTGAACCAGCCATGCGCTGTGTGGATTCCTGTCCCATTAAACGCAGTTACAAGAGCCCTCTGTTTTTTCAAAACAGAGGGCTCTTGTGCTGCTTCCGAGACAATTACCGTCCATGCTGGCAGCACAAAGCAGACTGTGTTAAAAGAAAAGTATGTAACTAAAACTTGTGTTGAAAAAAAGATACAAACGATCATCACGCACCCAAAACCAACTCGAAGCCCAGCGCAGCGGGTTCGAGTTGGAAAGGAGGAGCAAAGGAACGGAACGCAGTTTTAAGGCGGCCCCTAAAAGGGACCGCCTTGAAACGGAGTGGAGCGGATTTCGCTCCGACGTGGTCCCCCGACCGATTTCAAATCCGAACTTTTTATGTCCTCAAAAGTAACCCGTTCTGTGCCTTCTTTGTAGTTGAACGTAATCAAAATGTAATCGTCAAAAATCGTGACCGAGTTGACAAAGCTGTCGATCAGTCTCCGTCGTTCTTCAAGTTTTGTTACATCCAAGGTACGGAACCGGCAAATCCAATAGGTCACATCCTCACGGGAGAGCAACGGGTGCTTCATTTCCTCCTGGATAATTTGCAGTTCAATTTTCTGCTTGGATTCCTCCAGCTCATCCAGCCGCTGTTTGGTGGAAGCGTTAATGATACCGGCCTGGATTGCGTTGAGCATATTCGAAATACCGCGCTCTGCATCCTCCAATTGTTTCCGTAAAGCGGGGAGGACACTGCTCTCTTTTCCTTGTAACTCCATCACGGCATCGGTGATGTACTCCACAAAATTATCGTCCATGACCTTCGCCATCACAGAATTGACAACCGCATTTTCCAGAGGTAGTTTCTTCACGCTTTTGTGTTTGGCGTTGCAGGTTTTGTACTTCTTCGTATTCACACAGCGGTAGTAGTGATACTTTCTCTCAGTGGAGCTGGTACCGCTCTCGCCTACCATCATGGCCCCGCAGGTGCCACAGAACAGCTTGGTCGTCAGCAGATAGTCGTCCTCCGCCTTATGCCGGGCGGGGGCCTTTTTGTTTTTGGCCAGCTTGCCCTGCACACGGTCAAATAATTCTTGAGGAACAATGGCGGGGATGCCGTCAGGAATAACGATCTCCCGATATTTGTACTCGCCCAGGAACTTCCGATTATGCAGGATCGCCGCCACAAAGTTGAGGTCGACTGCCTTGCCTCGCACGGTAGTCACGCCAGTATCATTGAGATAATCCCGTATCCCCTTCATAGTCTCGCCATTGTCATAGCGTGTGAAAATTTCCAGTACGACAGGAGCGGTGCGCGGGTCGATTTGATAGTGCCGGTCGTTGTCAATATGTAGCCGAATGTCGGTGTGCCGCCATTGTATTTGCATTTCAAAGCGTACTCTGTGTGGCCTCGGATCACCTTCTCCGACAACTCAGCAGAGTAGTATTCTGCCATGCCTTCCAGCAGTGATTCCAAGATGATGCTCTCCGGTCCTTCCGAAATGTTCTCCGTGGCGGACAGAACCCTGACGCCATATTTTTTGAGCTGCGCCTTGTAGTGCGCACTGTCATATCGGTTGCGGGCAAAGCGGTCCAGCTTCCAGACGAGGACTACATCAAAAAGCCCCTTGGCGCTATCCTTGATCATGCGCTGGAAGTCCGGACGGTTGTCCGTTTTAGCAGATAAGGCCCGGTCAATGTAACTGCGAATAATGGTGATGTCGTTCTTTTGGCAGTAGGCCGTACACTCCCGGAGCTGGCCCTCAATGCTCTCCTCCCGCTGATTTTCGCTGGAGTACCGGGCGTAAATCACCGCTTTCATCGTCTGGCCTCCCCCACCATATCCAATATGGCCTGTTTCAATTTTTCATTCATAGGCGAACCTGGGTCGAAGCACATCTCTATAAATTTTTTCATCTCCGGGTCATTGGAAAGATTCGGTTTATACTCATATAGTTTGCCTCTTGGTTCATCCGTGCGGCCAAAGATGTAGTCCAAGGACACATCAAAATAGTCCGCATAGCCTCGCAAAATTGAAAACGGTACTGCCGCCTGTCCATGTTCATAACGGTTAATGGCTGGCTGCCGAGTGCCAATCAGTTCCGCTATTTTTGCTTGGGTCAGATGTGCCTTTTCCCGCAGAAACGCGCAGCCAGCCCCGCAAGGGGCTGTTCAAAGGGGTTTGGGGGCGCTGCCTCCAACAAGCAGATTGGACCTCTCGCCGTGGGCGGGAGGTCCAATTTTGCATCGTGGGTCCCACGATGCCCTGCTTGCCCCGTTTCTCCAGCCTCCGTTCTTCCCGTCTCCCGTCCCCGCGTCCCAGCGTGAAACCACCCTTGCGCCCCTGGGAATCTGTGGTATAATGGACAAAGAATACAATCCGGGAGGACTACATCATGCCGGAAAACCTCAACCTAAAACTGCAAATCGCCGTCTGTGACGATGAACCCATGGACCGCCAACAGGCGGAGACGCTGACAACCGACATCATGACAGCGGAGGGGCTGGCCTGCTCCCTCTCCAGCTATGAGAGCGCCACGGCCCTGCTCACCGCCATCCAGGACGGCGCACAATTCCACATTCTCCTGCTGGACGTGATGATGGAGGGCCTGGACGGGATGGAGCTTGCCGCCGCGTTGCGGAAGCTGGGGGACGGCACCGCCATCATCTTTATGTCTTCCAATCGGGAGCTGGCCCTGCGGGGCTACGAAGTCTCCGCCGCCCGGTATCTGGCAAAGCCCCTCCGGGAAGATCAGCTCCGGGAGGCCCTGCTGTACTGTTACAAAACCTTCTGCGAGAAAAAAGAAATCCTGCTGCCAACCACCAGGGGGCAGCGCAGGATTCCTCTTGCCAATATTCTGTACGCGGAGGCGATGGAACGGATGACGAAGCTGGTCCTGACGGACCGGCTGGAGGAAGTCACTTTGAAATTCTCCGACCTGTTGGAGCTGCTGCCGGAGCGCCAGTTCCAACCCTGCCACCGCTCCTATCTGGTGAATCTGGAGCATATCGCCTACGTCCGCAGTCGGGATTTGGAGCTGACCACCGGGGAAGTCCTGCCGGTCAGCCGATACCGGGCGGAGGACTTACAAAAACAGTTTGTAGCCTATTTGCGGGGCTGACGGAGGGAGAGGGGCACGGTCACTCTATAATAATCATCTCCGTACTCCGTATCGAACAGGTTTCCATACCGTGCCACGATCTGTTGGATGATTTTCAATCCCAAACCGCGCTCCGGCGCGGTTTCTTTGTTGATCCAGTCCAGTGTGGCCCCGTTCTCGCAGGTGAACACGAAATAGTTGTTTTGGATGTGCATATCCAACTTGATATACCGCCGCTTCACTCCGGCTACGGAAGCAGCCTCCACCGCGTTGTCAAGAAGATTCATAATCAGAGAACACAACTCCGCGTCCGTCAGGGGCAGCTTGTCCGGGGCCTGGGTGCGGGCCAGCTCCACCGCGATCCCAGCGTCAGCGGCGACGCTCAATTTCCCGTTCAAAATCACATCCAGCATCTCATTTCCGCTCTGTACCACAGGGCGGATTTTTTCATTCTCTCCAATCAGTCCGTCCAAATATGCCGCCGCCTTTTCATCGGTGACGGTCTGGCGCAGGACCCGGAAATGCTTCACCATATCGTGGCGGAGCATCATCACCTGTTCATGCTGCCGCCGCATGACTTCATAGCTGTTTCGGGCCAGCTCGTCCCGCTGGGCCAGCAGACGGGCCTCCGTCCGGCGAGTGATCTCCCGGCGTACTGCTTCCGCCAGGGCCGTGACCAGCGCCGCCGCTGTCATGATCCCCGTCAGGGGGTAAAGCAGCAAGCCCGGTATTCCCAATGCGGTTCCCGAAAACTCCCATTGCCCAAGCGCCGCATAGACGATGGCCCCCGCCGCTGTCAGCAGGCAGAAATAACGGTAAAACCAATTTTGTTTCCACTCCAGAACGCCGCAGACCAGCACAGCCACCAGTCCTGCAAGGCTGATTGCGGGAACCGTCAGCGCAAAGTAAAGCGTGAGCTGTCCCGTGATCTGCATAACGATCTCTACCGCCACGACCACACCCTGCGCCCCGGCAAGCAGTCCAACCACCTTCCGCCGCCGTCCCGTCAGCTGGGAGGCCAGGAACACCAGTAGCAGCGTCAGGGACAGCTCACTGGCCAGCGATGACACGTCGACCGGCAGGGGGCCAAGATGGGCGTTGGGCAGGAACGTCAGGGCCAGCCGCCCCGCCAGCCAGAAGAAGGCGGTCAGCCCGCCGCACAGCGCGTCCAGAGCCAACCGGCCCTGAAACGCCTGCCAGAGAAACAGCGCCAGCAGGAGCGTCCCGGCGGCAAAGGCAAGGGCGGCGGGCACGGCGGTCTGGAAGCTCTCCGCCACCAGCGCACTCTCGTAGGCATAGCCGCAGTACAGCGTCACGGCGCAGGGCCAGACGGTTGTGGACGGTTCCGCCCGCTCGCCGCCGGACGGGTCAGTGGATTGGGCAATGGTCAGGGTCTTGCCCTGATAGTTCTCCGGCAGCGTCACCAGCACCGGCTCCTCCCGATACCACTCCAGCATAGGCAGACGTAAATCTCCGATACGATTATTCAGTTCCGGGCAGTCCGTGTAGATCAGCGCGCCGTCCAGAAAAACCGCCACGGAGCTGATCGACGTATCCAAACGCAGGGTGGGGCTGTCCACCTCCTCCGACAGCACACGGGAGAAATAGAAGGTCTGCCCCAACTCGCCCAGGCGGTCAAAGCCGCCGAACCCGTCCGGGGCCAGTTCCGTCACCGCGTCCCCCTCCTGGGTGAACACGGTCCAGCCCTTTTGATCGTAGACCCAGCCCTCCGGCACCCCCTCCCCCTCCCAGCTCATCAGGGACAGGTCGTAGGCCCGATCCTCCATCGGCCTCATGCAGTTCAGAAGCAGTCCGCCGAACACCACGCACAGTGTCAGAGTGAGAATTGCCGCCCCCAGGCGTGTCCATTTTTTCATCGTCCTGTCCTCCCGGCACGTTTCTGAACATAGCGTATCATTCAAAAAGGGGGGCTGTCAACCGTCCGAACTTGCTATTCATGCAGGATTTTTGCCGTTCATGTAAAACCTATTGCCCAAAGCCGAAATTTTTGCTATGGTGCATACGGAATAACACGCCCGGTCAGCCGGGACAGGAAAGGATCGGCAAGGGGATACCCCCTCTGCCGGAACAGGAGGAACAATGAACAGACAAGAACTCATCGAGCGCATGGCTGGAAAGACTGGCCTGACAAAGAAGGACTGCGGCACGGCCCTGGACGGCTTTCTGTCCACCGTCACGGAGGCTCTGCAAGCGAGAGAGGATGTCAAGCTGGTCGGCTTTGGCTCCTTTGAGGTGAAGCTTCGGGCGGCGAGGACGGCGTGCAACCCGCAGACGAAAGAACCTGTGGAGATCCCGGCCCATCCCATTCCCGTGTTCAAGGCGGGAAAGCTCCTCAAAGACAGCGTAGCCGGTTAGCAGTGGGAGATCAGCAAAGGGGGCGCGCCCCCTTTGCTCCGCAATATTGCGGAGCAAGATCCCCTCTGGCAGACGAGAATTTCTGAGCTTTGATATGGAGGTCATGACCATGAAAAAGAGATTGCTGGCTTGTCTCCTGACGGCGGCGATGCTGGTCAGTTTGTTCCCACTCTCCGCTCTTGCGGCGGAAGTGGAGCCGTACACCGGGGGCCTGTGCCATCACCACCAGGAACACAGCTATGAAGACTGCGGCTACATAGAAGCCGTGGAGGGCCGTCCCTGCGGATATGTCTGCCACATCTGCCCGGTGCAGGCCATGATCGACGCGCTTCCGGCCCCAAAGGACATCACCGCCGAGAACCGGGCCGGGGTGGAGGCCCAGCTGGAAGCCATTGGCGAGGCGTGGGCGGAGCTGTCCGAGGAGGACGCCCTGCGGCTGGACACCGCCCGCCTTGAAGCGGCGTGGGACTCGCTGGCGGCGCTGGCCGGACTGGCCGGGAATGAGCTGCCTGCGCCGCTGGCAGGCGAAGTTTCCAATATTGAATATTGGGATTGGGATGAAAGCCAGAAAAAGTTAATAAAAAAGGATCGCCAAACCGCAAACGTAGTCACGAAAGCGGACGCTGGAACCGGCTGGAGCAACAGCTGGTATGTGGTCAACAGCAATGTGGAAATCTCCGACCGCGTCACCGTCACCGGCGACGTCCACCTGATCCTGGAGGACGGCTGTACGCTGGACGCTATGCGCGGCATCGACGTGAGCAAAGGCAGCAGCCTGACCATCTATGGACAGACGGAGGACACCGGCGCTCTGTACGCCACCAGCAGTGGCAGCGATGCGGGCATCGGCGGCGGTGGCAGCGACAACTACGGCGGCGATACCACCAGTAGCTGCGGCGGCGCTGGCGGAAAAATTACCATCAACGGCGGCACCATAACCGCGCGGAGTGAGAGCGGCGCGGGCATCGGCGGCGGTTACGAAGGCGGCGGTGGCACGATTAACATCAGCGGCGGTACGGTGACGGCCACCAGCCGTGGCTACGGCGCGGGCATCGGCGGCGGTATCGGCGGTATCGGCGGCGAGATCACCATCAGCGGCGGCACTGTGACGGCAACCGGCGGCAGGGGCGCGGGCATCGGCGACGGCGCCGACTACAGCGGCGACGACAGCGGTACGTTTGCCGCGGACGGCAACGCCTTTATTGTGGCGTCCAGCATACAGAATCAGGACGACAAAAATCAATGGAGCGGCGTGATTTTCGTGGATGGCGTGAACGGCGAGGTCTACGGCGCCCCCACCCTTAAAACGGACGCGACCATCCCGGCGGGCAATGAGCTGGTGATCGAATCGGGCCAGACCCTGACCATCGACAAGGGCGTGACGCTGACCAACGAGGGCACCCTCACCATTGAAAGCGGCGGCACGCTGGTCAACAACGGTAAATTGGTCAACAACAGCAGCAATCAGGGCATTATCGGCAGCGGAACCATCCAGGGGGACGGCAAGCTGACCGGCGATGGAAAGATTGCGGGTAGCATAATCATAGATCTGCCCACCGCGCCCGTGATCATGACACAGCCCCAGGCAAAAACTGTTTCTGTTGGAGAGACCGCAGAATTTACCGTGACGGCCAGCGGCACCCCCGCCATCACTGGTTATCAGTGGCAGGTAAGCAGAAACGGCGGAAACGATTGGGAGAACATCTCCGGCGCAACAGAAAGCAGCTATACCACAGGCAAAACGACCAGGGGCATGAACGGCTGGCGGTATCGGTGTGTCGTGACCAACAGCGCGGGGCGAGCGGAAAGCGACCCGGCCACTCTGACCGTACAGAAGGCCGAGCCCCCCGCCGCCACGCCCCAGCATCTGAACATCGCCAACCATCTGGCGAAAACCTATACCTATCGGCTGTCCAACCTGCGGCCCCAGCTCCCGGAAGGGGCCAGCTGGGAAAACGTTACTTATGAGCTGACAAGCGTCAGCTTTACTGAGACGGGGTATTATACGGCAGGCACGGCGGAGATCATCCAAGGCCCCGGCAGCCAGACGCTGAACACCCTCTCCCTGCCCATCCTGTTCAATGATGTGACAACAGAGGGTAAGGTGGGCACGCTGACTGTCACGATCCGCTCCGATAACTACCAGGACTTCACCAACACCCTTGAGATCATAGCCAGCAACAAAGAGGCGGTGATCTTCAGCGGCGTGACGGGCGTGACCGTCCCCTATACCGGCCAGCCCGTGAAGGGCTATACGGGGGAGCTGGTTATCAAGGACAGTAACGGTGGCACCGTGACGCCGGATCTGGAGATCAGCTACACCGGCAGGCTGGAGACATCCTATAAGGGCACCCAGCCGCCTACCGAGGTGGGGACCTACTCCGTGATATTCCGGGTGGCGGATACCGACGCCAGGTACATTGGACGGCTGGCCGTCAACTTTGAGATCACGAAGGCCCAGGGCGGCGGTGATGGTCCCGACGATCCCGGCGGCGGGAATGGCGGCGGCGGTTATACCCCGCCCACCTACAAACCCGATGTGAGCAAACCCGGCGAGGGCGGCGACCCGGACGCGCTGGACATTTGGTACTACATGGAGAGGGATCAGCCGTTAGAGCTTCCCATCCTGGGCCTGTCCTGGCCCATTGACCAGCCCTATCAGTGGGCGGGAGCGGAAAGCGAATAGCTCCTGCCATTGGAGCAAAAATTGTAATTCTCTGAAAGACGCATAGTGCCACGAAAGCGGGACGGTGTTTTTCCGTCTCGCTTTTCTTATAATTATTTTCGCAAAAGCTGTCGAAATGTGTCTCAAGTTGAGACGCATTTCAGAGAGAAAGGGGGGACTATCCGACATGATATACAGCGTATTGACCGTGGGATTGTCTGATAAATTGGTTGCGGCTCTGCAATCCCCAATCATCCAGTATGATTTGAATTTCACTACATCCTTAACCACGCGGGAGGCAAACCGCTTATTGGAGCGTCAAGTATTCCATCTGCTGATTATCGGTCTGGACTATCTGCGGACGATCCAGCAAGCCGACTGGCTGACAGATATTCGGCACATCAGCTTTGTGCCGCTTATCATTCTATCTGACACCCCGGAGCAGGATATAGATAACATGGTGCAGCTTGGCGCTGATACGTGCATTTCGGGAAACCCACCTTTTGCCGCGATTGCCAATCATGTCTGCGCCCAGCTCCGGCGATACACCGAATACAATCATTATGACAACCCGGTCAATACGGAGGCCGCGCCCTTCCAGATTGGGGGCATTTACATCGACCCGGCCCGCCGGGTGGCGGAAGTCTATGGACAGCCTGTGACTCTGCGCCGCCGTGAATTTTCTCTGTTGCTGTACTTTATGCGAAACCATGATGTTGTACTGACCCCTGAGCAGATATGCGAACACGCCTGGAGGATGGAATATACGCAGTCCGTGGGGCAGTCTGTCCATGAACTCCGTAAGCAGATCGAAGTAACTCCAAATCATCCCCGCCATATCCAGACCGTCTATCGTGTGGGCTACCGCTTTGTGTCATATATTGACGAAACTTGCGGCCGATAGTAAAGTAAGAGGAAAGTAATGAGAAAGTAACAGGAAAAGCATTTGCTATGATCCTCCTATCTGAAAAAGGAGGACCGTACCATGCGGGCTATTACAAGAAAAATAAAACAGGAATCAGCAAAGGCCGCCGCCCCGGATCAAGGGGCGGCGGCTTCTTTCTATTCGACAGAAACCGAGCATTTTTGCAGGGGGGGGCGGCCAACGCGCCGCCGCTAAAACTGTCGAGGAGTATCTTCTTTCGCCGAATAAAAAAATTCTTTCCAAAAGTTTGGCAGAACACCCCCTGGCACTTGTAATAAGGATAGAGGGGGAAAACAAACCCCTCCCGGAAAAGGGGGTTACAGCATGAGTCTGGAGCAGAACAAGCGGCACGCTTTTGTCGCCTTCTGTAAGCGGCTGGTGAAAAACGAAGCGGTCAACATCCATCTGGAATATGCCCGTCAGGGGAAGCGGGAAGTGGCCTTTTCCGAACTGACACAGCGGGAGCTGCAAAGTCTCTGCTGCACAGACCGCTACGCCCCGGAACGCCGGGTGTTCACCGTTCTGGATATGGACTTTGAAATCGAGGACGCCGGACTTGTGCGGGCGCTGGCCGCACTGACCCCGGAGCGGCGGAGCATCGTCCTGCTGGCCTATCTGCTGGAACTGAAGGATGACGAAATCGCGCAAAGGCTCCAGATGAACCGTTCCACCGTACAGTACCAACGAGCCAGTACCCTGGAAGAATTAAGAAAACGGATGGAGGGATATGAACATGAATAAGCACCGCCACAACAGCAAGCCCCACAGCCGCCTGCTGCCCTATGACACAATCCGGGCGGCCTCCGAGGGAGACCCGGATGCCGTGAGCGCCGTCCTGCGGCACTATGAGGGCTATATCACCCGTTTGTCCATGCGCCAGCCCCATGACGAGTATGGCAATACCTATCTCTGCGTGGATGAGGCTATGCGCCGCAGACTGGAAATCAAGCTGATTACCGGCATCCTGGCCTTTCGGGCCGCATGAGTGGCCACAACCTCTACAACATAATCACCAAGGAGGCGGCAGTATGAAAGATACTCCCTATACATCCAAGCTGGACCACGCGGAAGACGGGCGGCCCTTGGCCCTGGACTACTTCATTTTGGTAAATGACGGAGAGCCGGAACAGTATGGAATCAAGGTCATTGAGAAAAACAGCGGCGCTCAGGCCCTGGCCTTCGATCTGACCACGGAGCCGGAGCGTATCTACACTTTGGCGGACAAGCTGTCTCGGAACAGTGTTACCCCCGCAACCTTGCTGGACATTGTGAACGATTGGCTTTAGAGGGAGGTACGAATGAATACGGAACAGCTTTTGCGAAATCTCGGCGCTACCGGGAACCTGAAAGGGTTTCGGTACGCCGTCCACATGATCGAACTGGTAGAACAGGACCCGTCCGCAGCCACACGGGTCACGAAATACCTGTACCCGGAAACAGCCAAATACTTCAATGTTTCCCCCGGCGTAGTCGAGCGCAATCTGCGTACTGTTATCCATATCTGCTGGAGCCGTGGGAACCGGGAGTTTTTTGACGAGGTGGCGGGGACACGCCTGACATATCAGCCTACCAACGGGATGTTTCTGGATATGGCCGCTGCTTTTCTGCGGCGGCGGGAAGCATAGCTTTCAGAAAAATCTATCCCGGCTGGGGTGAATAGCCCCGGCCGGGGACAGAGAAATGCGGCTCAAATTGAGACACATTTCGACACGCCGCCAAGCGGCACAGGCGCACCGGCTCCGGCGCGTCCGTGCGGACTGGCGAAAGTCCGGCCCAGCACCTTGACAATGGAATGACCGACCAAAGAGGATATGTACCCTTTTGAGTATGCCGTCTGCGTACCTGGGGGATGATACGCCGCTGACGAACCAGGGGCAGGAACGACTTTGGACAGAACGGCAATTCATAAAATAGGGGGTGAGAAATAACGGGAGCATCATTTTCCCTATTCCAAGCGAAACAGCCGGGCCGGTATATCGCCGCATGACGCAATATCTCCGGTCCGGCTGACATACCAGGGCCGCGTCCGACAACCGGGGGCAGCCCTGCATTTTTACAAGGAGGCAGCAGGCTGGAAGGGGCAAAACTGAAACAACCTGCGGAGCAGCCACAGGTTATTTATATTGATGGATGCAGGGTGACGATCAAATACAGCAGGCAGGAAAACCCTCCTGCGCTCCAAGCAATCCGCGATGTGCTTATCAACAGTATTTCTCCAGAAAAATGTGATTTTTTGCATTTTTTGTTGAAATATGAGATAATAGTGGTGTAGTAGACGGCACCTTGAAAACAGAATATTTCTGGCCGCTATATATACACCGCCCACCCGGAAAGTGAGGAGTATATATGGCGGAGCAAATAATTCAAAATATCAGCGGTATCACAAATGAAGCGGTACAGTCCAGCGCAAGGCGCGTTGTCTGCCTGTACCGGGTGTCTACTGTGGGACAGGTGGAGAAAGACGACATACCCATGCAAAAGCAGTTTTGCCGGGAGTTTGTCCAGAGACAAACCGGCTGGGAGCTTGTTAAGGAGTTTTCCGAGAAGGGCGTTTCCGGGTTCAAGAAGTCTGCGAAGGACCGGGACGCCATTCAGGAGATCCAGAAGATGGCCCTGCAAGGCGGCTTTGACATTCTTCTGGTGTTCATGTTTGACCGGCTGGGCCGCAGGGACGATGAAACGCCTTTTGTAGTCGAGTGGTTTGTAAAGAACGGCATCGAGGTATGGAGCGCCATGGAGGGCCAGCAGCGGTTTGATAATCATGTTGACAAGCTGCTGAATTACATCCGCTACTGGCAGGCGTCCGGGGAGAGTATCAAAACCTCTGTCCGTGTCAAGACCCGGATCAGCCAGTTGACGGAGGAAGGGTATTATACCGGCGGTATCGTCCCTTATGGCTACCGGCTGGAGAACCGGAGCCGTACAAACAAGCGGAACAAAGAGGTTTGTGACCTTGCCATAGACCCGGACGAGGCAGAAGTTGTCAAAGTGATTTTTCAAAAATATGTATGCGAGGGTTACGGCTCACAACGTATTTGCCGCTATCTGGCCGAGCAGGGGTTCCGCAATCGAAAGGGCGGCAACATCCCCACCACCAGCATTAACCGCATTATCAAAAATTCGCTCTACATCGGAGTCCTTTGCAACGGCGAGAGCAGGTCAGAGCACAGATATTGACCGACCTTCAAATTAGATGTTGACCTGTTCGAGAGGGCGCAGAGCATTATACAAAGCCGGTCAAAACCCCGTATTCGCAGAGAGGTCCCGCTGAACACGAAAGGCCAGTCCCTTTTAGTAGGAAATGTATATTGCGGTCATTGCGGCAGACGGCTGACGCTGGCTACCAGCGGGCGCAAGTACAGTAAAAAGGACGGCACCGTAGTTACAAAGACCTACGCCCGTTATCAATGCAGTTATAACACCCAGCACCCTGGCGAGTGTGACGGGCCCTCTGGTTATGGAGTATCAAAGCTGGATGATTTGATAGAGCAGATTGTCCGTATCCAGTTTGAGCAGATAAAGATGGCCCCACCCCAGGAATTGATAAAGGAGCGTCAAAGCCGGGAAGTAGACATCGCCAAGGCCAAGCTGAATCTTCTGAACGGCCAGTACCAGCAAAAGCAAAAAGACTATCAGGATTTAAGAGCCGAGACGCTCCGGGTTATTCAGGGCACCAGCCGTTTGAACGTGGATTTACTTAACAGCATTGTGGAGGAAACTACCACGCAGATGAAAGAGCTGGAACAGCAGATTAAAACGGCGGAAGCGAACTTGCAGGAGTTGGTATCTGGCGCTGAAAAAGTGAGGCAGGGCTACACTGAATTGATGAATTGGGCCAAGCTGTTCGACAACTGTAACTTTGAGGCCAGGAAAATGATTATAGCGCAGTTTGTAAAGGCTGTCCGTGTCAAGCGGGACTATGAGATAGAGGTTGAGTTCAATGTTGCCTTTGACGAGTTTCAACAAATTTATCTGGAGCCGGAAAAAAGGAGAACAAAGCAAGGGGCACAACGACAATCCTTGCCCTTGTAGAAAAAGTGGGGCAGGCGGTTTAACCGCTTGCCCCGGTATTGGAGAATTAGATTGATACTCATTTTCGTGTAAGCGAAATGCCTGCAAGCAATATACGCTAAAATTATTTTTTGCTAAAACCGTACCGCTTGCATATGTTCGCGCCTACTTTAAGTTTAGATAACTTGGTGACATGTTTCTTATATTCATTTTCTATAGAGAAGCCTATTGAATTGAGTAGTTGTATCGCTTTGTTAAAACTCTCAACCTCGCAAATCTGTAAGTCAAGGTAAAGTGATTTATATAAAATGAGCAATAATAAAAAATCCCATGACTGCTTATATTTTTGTGTTCCAAGTAACTCGGAATCTACACTAGTTTTAGAGAAAGTTGTATATTCAAAATCGTTTAATTTTAGTGAGCGCGTATGCACCTCACTAGTTTCGGAAAGAGAAATTATCTTTGAAGCATAAGCCGTCTTTCCGACGCCTTTTCGTCCTACAAGCAAAAAGGGGTAGTCATTTATTAGATTGTTGACAATACCCCTAGGGTCATAAAAGGCTTCTTGGAAAAGAGCGGGAATTCTATGATACTCCTTTTCTGCGTCAGCAAATCCCGGTTTGTCAATCAACAGGGCCTCTATCCCCCGGAAAGCCAGTGTTTTCAAGGCTTTTGAGGCTTGCCTACCTGCCCTTTTCCCTTGATTTTTCCCTTATGAGAAAATTTAAGGGAAAACTTCGTCAGCCGCTGCTCACTACCTTGTCCAGAAGCCTTGCGCTGGAACGCTTTGCCTCTCTGGTGGCGTGGGCGTAGATGTTCATGGTCGTGTTGACATCCGAGTGTCCCAATAGCTCCTGCACATCTTTGGGGGCCGCGCCGTAGAAGAGAAGATTGCTGGTAAAGGTGTGTCTCAGCATGTGGAAGTGGAAGTCCTCCAGGCCGGGGACCTTCTCCTTTGCCCTCCGGCACATGAGGCTGACGGTGCTGGGGGATTCAATGGCCCCGTCAGGCCGGAGGCACACGAAGGACAGGCATTTATCCGCCTCCGGCGTGGCCTCCGTTCTGGACAGCATGTAGACCTCGTAATAGGTACGGTTTTTTTCCTTGACCTCTTTGCAGTAGTTGAGCCGGTAGAGCGCCCCATATTTCAGACTGTTCCGAGCCTGCTCCCGCTTCGCCTGCTGGAGAATATCCGCCAGAGCGTTGCAGAAGTCCACGGTTCGGATTTTCTTTCGCTTGGTGGCCCCGACCTCCAGCTTGTGCCTCGTCCCATTGTAGCGCATACTGCGGCGGACCGTCAGACACTGTTCTTTCAAGTCAATGTCCTGCCACGTTAGCCCACAGACCTCGCCAATGCGAAGCCCGGTGTAGTAGGCGATCTGGATGGGGAGAAGCGCGGGGTTGTTCTTGGCTTTCAGAAAGTCGGCCAGACTTTGATACTGCTCGTGGGTGATGGTGGGAACCGCGCCCTCCTGGTCAGCCCCGCTCTCAAACAGGTCGTAGTCGTCGCCCTTGGACCGGCGGACCACATACTGCATGGGATTGAAGGTAATCAGGCGCTTGGGAAAGACCGCAAAGCGGAAGGAATTTTGAAGGACGGCAGAGTACAGACGGATGTACCCAATACTCAGCGCCTTTGCCGGTGTTCCATCGGGATTCGTGCCGCCGAAACTCAACAGGTCCATGTAGGCTTGCAGATGGTCGGCGGTGACAGTTTTCAGCTTGCGCTTGCCGATGGGGTGCTGCTTGATCCGGCTGACGGTGGACTGATAGGCCATGACCGTTCCGTTGCTCAGAGAACCGGGCTTTAAGTCCTCATCCACCCACATGTCCAGCATATCGCCCAGGGTGATGTTTTTGGCCTCCGCGAGAAACAGCTTGGTCTCGTAGTCCTCCATCGCCTTGCGGAGCAGGGACTCCGTTTCGCTCTTGCTCTCCGTTCCGGGAAATTCCTTCTGGATGCGGTTGCCGCTGGCGTCCTCGACGTAAAAGCGGTAATACCACTTCTTCCCCTTTTTTCTAACAGAACCTTTTGCCATAGCTGTACTCCTTTCGATGGCGGCAAAGGTCGCTGTCGTGATGTGATGGTCACATTATAACAGAGAGCCGCAGCCGTTGCAAACATGCCGTCCGTGTTTTCAAATCAAGTCACTTGCTGCACCTGGGCGCAGTCGAGAAGGTCACACCCCTGGTTGATCTCCATAAAGGCGCTGATAACATCGACGCGGATGATGGTCTTGCGCCCGATCCGCAGGACGGGGATTTTTCCCCAGGAGACCAGCTTCCGCAGGGTATTCCGGCCAATGCCGGTGCAATCAGCGGCCTCGTCTATCGTCATGCCGAGTTTTCCAGCCCCAAAAGGCTGCACAGCCTGGGCGCACCCGCTGTTCGGCAGTTGAATGATCGCATTACGCATAGTCCTGTATCCTCCTTTGAAACAGGACAGCCGCGCCGGAAAATGCTGTGTCCGCATAACATAGAGCGGGCGGTATTCCGGCGCGGCTGATTCGGTTTTAGCTGCTGTCAAACTCGCCGTATTTGCCACGCGCCCCCGGCGAGGGGGGATATTGCAGGCCGCTGTTGGCACAGCTGTCATAACTCCGCAGCGTCGTCACGCCGTCACAAGCTCCATATCGCTCACTTTTGCCCAATGGCAAAAGCTCACTCATTTCGCTGCTCCGGCTTTTCCCAGCGAATCTCCGATTCGCCGGGAGCCCTTGTGTCGTGCGCCGCAGGGTTCCGTCTCAAGTCTGTGGACGGGCGTGAGCAAGTATCATTATCCGCCATGCTGTCATCGCGTCCCGGCCTGCCAGGGCCGGTTGAAAGCGTGCGTAGATCGCTCGGCCAGCCTGTCCGTTCACCTCCTGAAGCTGGCGTCTTGGCGGCGCACCTTTTGCCGCTGTTCACATGGGTTTTGTGCCTGCAATACCGTGTATTCAATTTTGAAGGTTCGTGAAGGTGATGGGGGAAAACGCACCTTTCACCTATCACAAAAAAGAGGGGGGTTTGTTACCTATTTTCGCCCCCTTCCGGAAAAAAAGCAGAAATATTTTTCAGCGCGGCGCTGATGGACCTGGATGCACTTGCTTTTGAGATGCCTTCCGCCTTGGCAATAGCGGTCACGTTCATTTTCCGGGCATAGAGCATCCAGAGGCGGCGGTACTGCGTTCCGGTCAGGCAGCTCTTGATCCGCTCAATCAAGGCGGCGGTTCTCCGGGTCTGTTCCGCGCTGGCCTCGGCAGCATCCAGTACGGCCAGAAGATCTTCCTCAATGGATGGGACTGCCCCCAGCTTGTCCACATGGGGGTCCAGAGGTATGCCGTTGTCATAGAACCCGCGCCCGTCCTTCTCGGTATCATAGTAGTCACCGTCAGACCAGACCTTCCAGCGGAGAAACTCCTCCTCGCTGGCAAAGTCCTCGCAGGTCAGCCGGATATGTGCGCCGGTGACGCTCCTGCATACGATGGCATCCCGGTCAAGTTTGTTCAAAGCAAAGTCGCTCTTGGAATCAAACATAAATTCCTCCATTTCGTTTGTAGGGGTTTGTGCATCGGCAATCGAGCTGGAGGTCAGGCGGGGAGCGACACCCGCAGGGATTTACTTTCTTCCCGAAGATTCGACAAAGCAGAAGGCTGGGTACTTCCGTTGAGTACCCGGCCTTCTGCCGTGTGCCAGAATGATAGTTCTTGCCTATATGCCGATGCAGTTCCGGTTGATAGGCGGAGTGGGACGTACCAAATGCAAGGATTTTTTTAACAAATCACCTATCAGGAGCAATCGAAACAGCCCCGTCATACAAAGCAAAAGCACCATAGCCATCTCCTAAAGCGGCGGCTATGGTGTTTGAGCGCGAAGAAGCGTCCCGCAAAGCTGCCGTTTTTTTGACAGCCTCCCGGAACCGTTTTTCTTGAAAAGTTCGGCTGAAACCGGAATTATATTGCATGATAGTCAGAATTGTGCAGGGATTCAAATTGCGCCATCTGAACTATACAATACAGTAGAGGTGAAGAATTATGCCGAATGATGTCTTGATAAATGGTGGAGCGCGGTTAAGGGCGCTCCGAAAAGAGCGGGGTTATACACAGGAACAGTTGGCGGAGTTTACAAAGCTCTCCACCCGCCACATTGCAGGCATTGAAAAGAGAGAAGCAAATCCGTCATTCGAGGTGCTTTATACGATCATAACGGTACTTGGCACTTCCTTTGATGCAGTTTTTAATCCGGTGAACGAACAGGTGGGGTGCGAAATCCAAGAAGTTGCTGGGCTTTACCGGGCTTGCTTGGAACAGGGACGGCGGCTCGTCTTAACTACTGTCCGTGCTATGGTAAATGAACTGATGGATAAATAAAAACTGCTTATGTTCCAGATGCAAAACAGGATGTAATGTGAAAAGCAGAGCCGATAATCTGGTGATTCTCTCACAAGTTCATCGGCTCTGCGTCTATGCGTCTGGCTCTTTGATGACTGCTACTTCCTGCTGTTGTACCGAAATAAGTGTTTCCTGTTTACATTTAGGGCAGTACAGCGGGAAATTCAGCAATACAGTATCCTCCCGCATCTTGTCATGGGTTTTATTCCTGCAAACAGGACACAGTATCCATTTTTCTGACTTCATGGTGTACCTCGTATAATAAGTTTCAGGTAAATATTTTGTAAGAACCCGCAAAACCTTGTGAAACAGCGCATTACGCCGCATTTCCTGACAACAGACCACCCCAATTACTACGAATTTACTACCAAGGAATGAGTTTTGATACGACAAAACGCGGGGAAATGCGGACATACGGTTTAGCGCCATCCTTTGAAATACCCCTGAAAATCACATATCGCTTGACTGGATAGGCCGTCTTTTCAATGATGAAACGGCGGCTTTTTCTATGCCCATACATAGCCGACTGTTTCGCCGCAGGCGGCTAAATCTATGAAAAAGGAGGAAACCCCAATATGGCGAAACCCAAGGTGATAAGTGTAGCAAATCAAAAGGGCGGAGTTGGCAAAAGCACTACCGTCTACAACCTGGGGGCCTGTCTTGCGCTGGACGGAAAGAAAGTCCTCATGCTGGACACAGACCCCCAGGGGGACTTGACCAAGATGCTGGGCCAGCGCAAGCCCCACGACCTGCCCCTGACCCTCGCCAATGTCATGAGCGATGTGGTGTCTGGGAAAGAGCCGACCGGCCACCCGGAGATCATGCACCACCATGAGGGCTTTGACTTCGTGCCGGGGAACCGCAGCCTGTCCGCCGTAGAGGTCAGTTTGGTGAACGTGATGAGCCGGGAAACGGTACTCCGGCAGTATGTGGACAGCGTAAAGCGGGACTATGACTATGTTCTGCTGGATTGCCGTCCCTCGCTGGGTATGCTGGTCATCAACGCCCTGTCCGCGTGGACTATGTTCTTATCCCTGTCCAGGCGGACTATCTGGCGGCGGAGGACATGACGGAGCTGGTGGGCACGGTGCGGAGCATCCAGCGGCAGATCAATCCCAGGTTGAAGATTGGCGGCGTGTTCCTGACGATGGCAAATGAAACCAACTTCCGCAAGGATATTGTCGCCACCGTCAAATCGAACTTTGGGAAACACCTGCCCGTGATGGACGCGGTGATCCCGGCAACGGTGCGGCTTGCGGAGGTCAGCACGGCAGACAAGAGCATTTTCCAGCATGAACCCAGGGGGCGGGCGGCGGAAGCCTACCGCAGTCTGACAGAGGTGTTGAAGATTGGCGAAACGCAGCGCAGTCGGACTTCTGACCTCAGTCGATAGTATGTTCACTACCCAGGAGGAACGGGACAATGCCCAGCGCAGCTATGTGACCGACCTCCTCACCGCTGAAATCAGTGACTTCCCCGACCACCCGTTCAAGGTGCGGATGGACGAGAGCATGACGGAAATGGTGTCGAGTGTAAAGGAGCGCGGTGTTCTTTCCCCTGTGCTGGTGCGGCCCATGCCGGACGGCGGCTATCAGATGGTGTCCGGCCACAGGCGTAAAATGGCGGCGGAACTTGCAGAACTTCCTACGGTGCCATGTATCGTCCGGGAACTGACCGACGATGAAGCTGTTATTATCATGGTGGACAGCAACCTCCAGCGGGAGCAAGTTTTGCCCTCGGAAAAGGCGTTTGCTTATAAAATGAAGCTGGACGCTATGAAGCGACAGCAAGGAACCCGCACTGATTTAACTTCTGCAACGGTGTTGCAGAAGTTCGGTGGTAAGACCTCGCGGGAACTTCTGGCGGAGCAATCTGGCGAAAGCCATGAACAAATCCGAAAGTATATTCGCCTAACGAACCTTGTACCCGAACTGCTGGACATGGTGGACAATTCTGTGCTGAAAGAAAAGGATAAGCTGCAAATGGCCCTGCGTCCCGCCGTGGAGCTGTCTTATCTGACCGAGGCCGAGCAAAAGGACTTGTTGGAAACCATGACCGTTGAGGATTGCACCCCCTCCCATGCCCAGGCCATCAAAATGCGGGACTTTTCCGAGAAAGGCAAGCTGAACGCAGACGTGATCCTGTCTATCATGCAGGAGGAAAAACCCAACCAGGTGGAGCAATTCAAGATACCCCGGAACCGCATCGACAAGTTTTTTCCTGCGGGGACGCCCGCACAGAAAATCGAGGACACCATCGTGAAGGCGTTGGAGATGTACCGCAAGCGGGAAAGGGCGAGGGAACGATGAACGCCACACCAAGGGGAAAGTCTGCCCTTTTGCGGCCCTGGCACCTCCCACGTCCTCCCCCTCTCACACTCTCCCCCTCAAAACCTGCTGTACCTGCTGAAAAGAAAGACCCTGCCCATCCTTTTTCAGCCGGTAAACCTTTGAACCCGTGGAGCGCCACGGGCTTTTTTGCACCCAAAATCAACAAAATGGAGGTAATTTTTCAATGAAGCGGAAAACTATCACCCACGCTGGGCGGCTGCTGTGCGTCCTGGCTCTTGCCATGACCATGACCACCGCCGCCTTTGCCGCCGACCCGCCGGAACCCGCCCAGCCGTCCCCCTGTTACCCCACCGCCGTTACCCGGAGCGAGGACGGCGGCGAGATCAGAAAGATGTACGACCTGGGGCCGGAGGACGACCCCGCTGGCATCCCCCGTTCCGACTTTGAGCAGGAGGGCTACCACTACACCCTCACCGACCTGCTGAAACAGGAACTTCCCGCCAACGAGAGCCGTCAGCACACGGAAACCGTGTCCGTGCCCAGCCAGAGCAAGGACATGGGCGCGGTGCTGGCCCTATTGCCGCAGACAAAGGAGTTTATTACCGAGGACGGCCTTGCCGGGACGCTGGCCCTGAAGCTGGACACGGTGAACGTGGAGGTTGCCGGTTATGGCAGCTCCACTAAGAGCATCACCGCCACCCGCACTTACCCCGGCCTTGCCGACCAGGACACGCAGTATATCCCCAAGTCCATCACCGACAACGGCCACTCCCTGACCCTCCAGACGGTGAGCTGGCAGACCGAGGGGGACGGCCACTTCACCGCCGTGGCGTCCTACTCCGGCTCCGCCACCAGCTCCTATGTGAAGGGCTACACCGTCACCGCCGACTATGCGGGCACCGTCAGCCGTATCAACCTGAACAAGATACGCTATGTGGCGATTTTCGAGGGCACCGCCCTGGAACCCGCCCCCACCGAGGAACCCGGCGACACTTCCGACCCCGCCGACCCCACCGCTCCCGTTGAGCCCGCCGACCCCACCGGCCAGGACACCCCCACCGGCGAGAAGAACAGCGTCCTGCCCATGGTGGCCGTTGTCGTGGTGGTGCTGCTGGGCGGCGGCGTGTTCTACTTCATCAAACGCAGGAGGTAATCTACCATGAAGAAACTGACCATGCTTTTTCCCCTGCTGTGCCTGACCCTGGCCCTGACGGTGCCCACCAGCGCCCTTGAGTACAACATCGACGGCCCCGGCGACCCGGAGTACGGCAAGTCCACCTCCGTGGAGCCGGTCATCACGGCTGACCGGGGCGAGCTGCCCAACGTGGACGTGAGCAAGAACGCGGCCCTGATCCCGCCCACGTTCGGAAGCCCCACCGCCTACACCCTGAACACCGGCACCCCCCTGACCCCCAATCTGGCCCCCGGCTATATGCTGGGCGAGGGGGCCGTCATCAACGGCAACACCGGGATCACCGTTACCCCGCCTGACTTCGGCGGCATCCCCAGCGGCGGCACGTCCAGCGGAAACACGGCGACCCCCACCCCCACCACTGGCTACACGGAGGTCACGTCCGACCTCTACTACAAGGGCGGCTACCTGGCTACCCTGAAAATCCCCAGCCTGAACGTGAACGTCAAGGTCTACGAGGGTACGGGCAGCTCCGTCCTGGCGAAAGGGGCGGGCCACTTTGAGGACACCAGCATTTGGGACGGCAACTGCGCCATCGCCGGTCACAACCGTGGGGCCAACTGCTACTTTGGGGAAATCCACAACCTGAATGTGGGCGACACCATCACCCTGACCACCCGGCTGGGAACCCGCACCTACTCCGTTACCAGCGTGAACAAGATCAGCGAAACGGACAACTCCCTGCTGGCTCCCACCGCTGAGAACTGCGTCACGCTGTTTACCTGTGTCCGCAATCAGAGCGCCTACCGCTGGGCTGTCCGGGCCGTGGAGGTCTGACCCGTACCCGCTGAAAAGGTATTCGCACGTTGGACTGTCCGACCCCCTTGTGGTACTGTTGGGACAGCAAAGCCCCCAACATACACAACAGGAGGTCGTTCATAATGAAAAACAGTCTGAACCGCTTTACCGCCGCCCTCGCCTGTGCAGTCCTGACCATCGGCCTGACCCTCCCCGCACAGGCGGTGGAGGCCCCGCCCATCCGGGTGAGCAGCTACAAGGGCAATACCCTGGAGGTAGGAGAGCGCAGCGGCCTTATCATCGGCCCCAGCGGGGTGGAGTACACCGTGACTTCCAGCGACCCGGATACGGCGGCGGTGGAGCAGGTCATGGGCTTTTGGGTAGCCGTCGCCAAGGCAGAGGGGAGCGTGGAGATCACCGCCGTCAACCATGCCGGAGAGAGCGGAACCCTGACGTTGACCATCGGCCCCGATACCCCATCGGCTCCCGTCACCACAGACGGCCCCAGCCCCACGGAGAAACCGGATGTGCGGCAGGAATTGATACGGCTTATCAATCAGACCCGCAGGGCCAATGACGTGGCGGAGCTGCCTGTCAGCGAGGCTCTGATGACCGCCGCGCAAAGTCTCTCCGACCGGCATTATACCTGGCACCACACGAAAGAGGAATGTGAGGCCGTGATCGACAGCGGCTATCCCTACGGCTTCGGCGTGAACCTGACGGTATTCACCGGCGTAGCCACAGAGGATGCCGCCCAACACGCCCTGGAAAACTGGCTCAATTCTCCCGGTCACTTTGAAACCATGATAAAGCCGGACTGTGACAGCATCGGCGTGGGCGTGACCGAAAGCGGCGGCGTCACCTACTGCTATATGCTCGTTGGCAGGCCAAACACCCACAACCCCTACGAATAATGAAATACGAACCGGGAAAGGTCTTTCAGCCCCAGGCTGGAGGGCCTTTTCTTATGCTCAAAAACGGAAAGGAGCTTTACTTTATGAAGAAAATCCGTTTCTCCCTCACCCGCATGACGGCTATGCTGCTTGTGCTGGTGTGTATGCTGGGCCTGCTGCCCGCCACGGCTCTGGCGGCAAGTCCCAGCACCATCAAGATGGACGACTGTACCCACAACGGCGTCAAATATGAATCTCCGGCCCTGGGCACCTGCCACCTGCACCAGATGCACTTTGGCCTGGGCGGAAAGAGTACCATGGGCTTCTGCGCCGAAAAGGGGAAAGGCATGGGCTGGTCGCTGGAGGGCCACACATGGGGCAATCCCCAGCCCATTTCCGACCCCACCGTGACCACCATGATGGCTTACTTCTACGCACATTCCACCGGCGTCTTTACCGATCAGGACAAGGCCCTGGGCGTGGACGACGTGTGGGACAGCGGCTATACCTGGACGATGAACGCCTGGGTACAGGCCATCATCTGGCGCTACAAGGCCGGTCTGCTGTCTGACCCTGTGACTGCCTGCGCCGAGGAACTGCTGTGCGTCTACAACAATCTGGAGCATACCAGCTATACCAGCATCGACAATGTAATGGGCGATAAATCGTTCCGTGACCGCGCCCAATATATTCTGGATTTGGGCGCACAGGGCGTATGGGGCGAGTGCAGCGTCTACGAATACGCCTACACTGGCTCCGGCTCCAAGTATCATCCGGTCAGCGACGTGCAGGCCATTATGATTGGTGAACTGAACATCACCCGGCAAAAGTATGATCTCACCGTCAAGAAGGTGGACAGCACCAACCCCAACAAGGGCTTGCCCGGAGCGAGATTTAAGGTTGCTTCCGAGAATGGCACCTACTCCAAGGAGATCGTAACAGGCAGCGACGGAACCTATACTCTGTCCGCTCTGGACGCGGGCACCTACTCCGTGACCGAATTGGAGGCCCCGGAGGGCTACGAGATCGACAACGCTGGGCCGCAGTACGTTGTCCTCCCCAACGGCAGCGACACCACCGTAACCGTCACCTTTACCGACACCCCTGAAATCACCGGCGAGGGCAGCATCCGCAAAGTGGACGCGGACGATCCCACCAAGGGCCTTGCCGGGGCGGTTATTGAGATCATCGGCGTGGACAACGACTTTACCGGCACTTACGTCACTGGCGCTGGCGGCTATCTGACCGACGTTCCCTGGAAGGATATGCCCATCGGCAGCTACACCGCCACCGAGGTCACGCCCCCGGAGGGCTATACCAAAAGCCCGGAAGCCAGCAAGGTCAAGCAGTCTTTCCGCTGGGACGGCAAGACCGATGTGGCCCTGGTATTTGAGAATGACGCCAAGGTAAAGGTAAAACTTATCAAGCTGGACGACAGCGGCAACCCCCTCCCCGACGCGGTGTTCAACATTGTCAAGGACGGCCAGATCGTCGGCACCGAGGCCACCAAAGCGGACGGCTCTATTACGGTGACTGATGTAGCCGAGGGGATGTACGCCTTTGTGGAGGTGAGCGCCCCGGCCCCCTATGCCACACTGACCGAACCTGTGATTGCCCATGTGGATCAGGCTACTATCAATGGCGGCGGCACCGTCACCGTGACGGCGGCGGACAAGAAGCTGCCCAGCCTGTCCATTCTCAAGCGGGACGCCCAGACCAAGGAGGTCATTCCCGGCACCGTTTTTGAGATCAAGGGCATCCACTACGGCTACCACAACGACGTGACCACCGGGGCGGACGGCAGGGCCGTTCTCTCCAACATCCCCGTGGACAGCTACGAGGTCATTGAGAAGTCCGTTCCCGACCCCTATGTGGTGGGGGACGAACCCATGCAGACCGTCTACCTCGGCCCAGGCGAGGATCGGGAGCTGATTTTTGACAATCGGAAACAGCCCCTTTTGACCATCGCCAAGATGGATGCCGACACGAACGACATTATCCCTGGCACCGTGTTCACCATTGAGGGCGTCAGTAGCGACTACCGCAACGATGTGACCACCGGAGCGAACGGCACCGTTTCCCTGCGGCTGGCCCCCGGCTCCTATAAGATCACGGAGAAGTCTGTCCCCGCCCCCTACTATCTCCCCAGTAAGAACGCCGACCGGGAGCAGACGGTCAGCCTGAACCCCGGCGACGAGAAAACCCTCACGTTCAAAGACCACAAGGCCCCGGAGCTGACCATCTTCAAGGAAGACAGTGTGGCGGGCGCTCCTATTGAGGGGGCCAAGTTCCGCGTCACCTATACCAGCAACGGCGAGGCGGCGGACGCCCCCGGCACCATCGACTACGGGTATATCTTCACAGACGCCAGGGGCGAAATCAAGGTGCATGAGCAGGGCAAGAAGCTGTACCCCGGCGAATACACCGTGACCGAAGTGGCCCCCGCCCCCGGTTTTCAGATGAAAGAACCCACCACGCAGAAGGTCATTATCCACGGCGGCGAGAGCAAGACTTTGACTTTTTTGAACGAGCCGTTAAACGCCATCATCATTGAGAAGTACGACAGCGTGACCCATGCGGCCCTGCCCGGATGTACGTTCCAGCTCCGCTACCTGGGTGGCACCAGCGGCACAGGCGGCACCGTCATCGGGCAGAAAGTGACAGGGAAGAATGGCACCGCCATTTGGACGGGGCTGAAAAGCGGCACCTATGTGGTGGAGGTGCGCCCGTAAGAGCGGCACATTTGCTGCTCGTGGGCGATAGAAATGCCGCTGTGAGCAAGCGG
>ERZ808054.275-NODE-275-length-60076-cov-20.098402_pt1 | contig 60076 bp, 48 predicted proteins | sample MGYA00380201_ERZ808054 | MGnify/ENA primary metagenome ERZ808054 (study PRJEB31490, sample SAMN06133419) | mouse gut metagenome | isolation source: Z5_2 | host: mice | place: China: Chengdu | collected 2015-05 ... | reverse complement strand
TACCGGAAAGCACTCGACAGCCTCGACACTGCCATGGATCTGTACCGTACCCTCCTCTTTGAGGAAAAATCGTACCGTGCCCGCTCCCAGGCCTGCTGCATCCACCTGTATCTCTCCCAGGCAGTAGCCTGCATGAACCACACCTTCACTGACTCGCCGATCTTCAGCGAAACCCAGGCTTATACCGGCACACCCGAAAACAGAATGTACCATTGTCCCGGCCTGGACTACGTGCCGGAGTCCTTCTTCGCGTATGCACGGCTGCTGCCGGCCACAAGTGATCCAAAGGAGCTTTGCCGGATCATGCACGCCCTGATCCGTACCACCAGGAATTTTGTGCTCGCAGGAAAACCTGAGACAGCGGAAACCACCCGCACCGTTTCTTGCCAGGGGCTTGCCGACTGGTATCAGGAACTGAGTCTTACCTGGCGGAGAATCCGCTTCTTCTGTCAGCATAACATGGTTGAAGAAGCCTACACCGATGCATGTTATCTGCAGGAAGAGCTGATCGTGATCGCACAGGAATTTCAGCTGGAAGAATTGAATCTGCTGGATTCCTTCCACGCCGATTCCCTCGCCGGTCTGGAACTACGCAGCCGGAAACTGGAACAGATCATACGAAGGATCCTTACCGAACATGGAATCCGGATCAACGAGTATGACTCCCTGAATGAGTTTCTCAACGCTTCCGCCCTGTAGGGCCTGACACAGTTATGATCACGGAGGAACTGCCATGAAATACCGCAAAGCATCCGATATCTTTCCCGATGAACTCCTGCGGGAGATCCAGAAATACTCTTCCGGCGAACTGATCTACATTCCCAAAAAGAGTGAACGCAAAAGCTGGGGCGCAAACTCCGGCGCCAGAACCTTCTATGTCCAGCGCAACCATGAAATCCGCAGTAAGTTCCGTTATCAGAAAAAGGGAATCGGTGAACTGGCGGCAGAATATAGCCTGTCGCCGGAAACCATCCGAAAGATCGTCTATCGTTGAGATTACGTTTTCCTTTACGTTTTCTCTCTGCGGCTGTATGATATGTATGACAGTCTTACAGACAACAGAACGGAGGCAGCCATGACACAGACACAACGACTTGAATTTATGATCAACTACCTGCTCAATGAAAGCGGACAGTCAGATGTGATTCCTGTCCCTGGCGGGGACGCTGAACGGAAACGCCTTCTGCGTTCCCTTATGAATATCCGTCCGCCCCGTCTGATCGATATAGAATTTCTCAGGGTGCAGGACGCATATCTGACTGAGGAAGTCAGGGAAAAAGGCATTACTGACAGTGATACGTTACCCGTATCCCCCGTCGATAACCGCCTTGTCCTTTGGCGTGGTGATATTACCACCTTAAAAACAGATGCGATCGTCAATGCCGCAAACCGCACGCTGAGAGGCTGCTTCATACCCTGCCATTCCTGTGTGGACAATATCATTCACAGCGTCAGCGGTATCCAGCTGCGCTTAGCCTGCGATGAGCTGATGACAGAACAGGGCTGTGACGAGTCGACGGGAAAAGCGAAGATCACACCCGCTTTCAATCTTCCATGCAGCTATGTGCTTCACACAGTCGGCCCGATCGTATCAGGCGCTTTGACAAAAAAGCATTGTGAACAGCTTGCAGACTGTTATAGATCCTGTCTGGAACTGGCATCGGATCAGGAACTGAAAAGCATTGCCTTTTGCTGTATTTCCACAGGAGAATTTCATTTCCCGCAGGAAAAGGCGGCTGAAATTGCGGTACAGACAGTCCGCGATTTCCTGCAGACAGACAATAGGCTTGAAAAAGTGATATTCAATGTTTTCAAGCAGGAAGATTACGATATCTACAAAAGACTGCTCTACTCCACCGCCCCGACGGCCTCCATAATGCCAAGCCGTGAGATCTGACGCAGCGGCAGCGCCGTGGCCGCCAGACATGCCGCCACCGAAACCACCGCAGACTCCAGAATCGGTATCACCGGCACGGGCACAAACGTAAGCACATTGGACATGGCAGCTTCCATAAGCATCGTACACAGATAGCCGATGAGGCTGCCGGTCACGGCCGCGATCATGCCATAGTAAGCCCCCTCCCACAGAAAAGTTCGATACAGGCTTCCCACACTCATACCGATCGTCCGTTTTATCCCGATCTCCGTCACTCTCGTATGGATATTGGTATAAACGGTATTGACATATTCAGAATTCCGATCATGCCGATCAACAGGATCATCCCCCAGGCCAGCAGATTGATCTGGCCGGCGCTCTCTGCAAGCTGTCGGTCCGTCTGCTCGTAAGACACCCAGGTCGTCCCGGCCACACGGCTGCCAAGCGATGCCAGCTTCTCTTCAAAAGCCTCCCTGTCCGCGTCCTTTTCCAGAATCGGCCGCAGCTCCGCATAACGGTCCGTACCGGTCAGTTCAGGATAGAGCCGGTCACTTACGATCACCTGCACGCCGTTGTTAAAACCGCTGCTGCCCACACTGAAATAACCGTCATACCCATTCATGGCCATCAGGACCGGCAGCTTCTTCCCCGCCACCATAATGGTGCTCCCCTCCTCGATGCAGGTCGTCCCGATCTTCTGCCCTGCCACTTCCATCTGCAGGGGATTGCGCACAACGCACCCTTCTCCCGCCTGTAAGGCATCCCACGCCTCTTTTGACAACTGTCCGGCAAAAACATCCTCCATCCACGCATCGTTTAAGCCGAAGATCTGGAACCGCTCTCCGATCCCCAGTGCAAAATCCGTGTCGATCCCCACCGGCCTGTACTGTTCATCCAGCTCATAGATGGAAAACTGCTGCGCCGCCACTGCCGCCACATTCCGGTCTGCCGCCAGATTATTCATTTCGTCTTCTGTAAATCCGGCGTACTCGTTGACCACCGAATAATCCCCCAGATGTTCCGGCACTCTGCCCGAAAGATCCACCAGTGCGAGAACGCCCTGCAGTGTGATAAACACGGTAATGCTCATAACCAGGGACAAAACCGTGATCACCGTGCGGCTCTTGTTGCGCCGCAGATTAAGCCCTGCGTAGTACCGTTCAAAATTCCGTATCGTTCGCATTTTGCGGCTTCTGCGCTTAAAATTTCTGCCCGTCATTCCATGCATGGCCATCACCGGAGACACCTTCGCCGCGTACCGTGCCGCCGGCGCCGCCGCCAGAAATGCAAACACAAGGGTGATCAGAGCGCTCAGCGCAGGAAATCCCCACTTACCGGAATCACTGGCGGCGATCAGTTCCTGCAGCCTTACCGCATCCTGTACCAGAAACAGCTCCGGGGAAAGCTGGCTTAACGCCGCCTCAAGAATCCCTTTTGCCGACAGCATTCCAAGCAGCATTCCAAACGGTATTCCCAATGCGCACAGCAAAAGCACCTCCGCCGCCACGATGCCGTATAACTGCCTCTTCTGTGCGCCGATCGCCCGCAGGATGCCGTACCGGCCCATACGCCTTGTCACGGCGATCTTCAATATATTATAGATTACCAGTCCGGCCGCCGTCAGCACCAGTCCCGTTACCAGAACACCGGCCAGCATCATATAGGAAAACCCGGCGTCATCCATGCCGTCTGCCAGATCAGCATGATTGTGCTCCCCGCGGTAACGAATACCAAGCGCATTCAGGTAGAGCTGGTTATAGATCGTATCCAGCTCATGAATCTCCAGTTTCTCTGCGATATCGTCCATACAGTCCTGAAAATGTCCCGGATCCTTCACCCGCACATCCACGCTGTAATAGAAATACTCAGGCGGCAGAACTTCCTCCGCCGTCCCTTCACCGACCAGTCCCATAAGAGCGCCTGCCACATACCCCAGATAATTACTCTCCGTAATACCGGTAAGTATAAAATCTGCCTGATAGTCATATGCCTCTATGGCAACGCCGTGCCGCAGCGCCTTTGACAAAGACAAAGATATCCTGTCCCCTGTTTTTCCGTCAAATCCCAGAAACTTAAGCGCATCCTCTGACAGTGCGATCTCCATCGGCGCCGCCGGCAGCCGCCCCTCCACCAGTTTCGTATGGGCGGGGATCGTCTCTATACTTTTCCCCTGATATTCCACAAGATCCAGCCGCAGCAGATCATTCAGCTCCGTGCTGCCCACAGGAACGGAGCGTCCCGTGTAGGAAAACCGCTCGTCCGCCTCCAGCATCCGTGTTTTTTCCTCATTCAGCTGGACGAAGGTCGCATGGTAATCTCCTCTAAGCATCACCGCCTGCTGCCTGCGCATGGCGGTAAGCATGCCTGCCGACTGCACCACCGCCGTTGTCATCATCGTAGATAAGACCACTGCCGTCAGGATCAGAAAAGACACCACCTTCTGTTCCAGAATTTCTTTTTGCGCCAATATATAATAGGATATACGATATGGTTTCATGTTCACCTCTCCAGAATCTCAGTCTTTACGCTAACAGTTCTTTGTGTGCTTCCGACACCTCGGACAGCCTCCCGTCCACGATCACAAACTGCCGGCCCGCCCGCCGGGCGATCCGGCTGTCATGGGTGATCACCACCAGCGTCTTTCCAAACTGATGGTGGATCTCTTCCAGCATCCGCATCACTTCCCCGCCGCTCTTACTGTCCAGATTTCCGGTAGGTTCGTCTGCAAAGATAATGTCCGGTCTGGCGATCAGCGCCCGGGCGATGGCCACCCGCTGCTGCTGTCCGCCGGAAAGCTCATGGGGCAGATGGGTCAGCCGGTCTCCGATCCCCAAAAGATCCGCCAGCTGTGCCAGATAAGAAGCCGTGTCCTGCGCCTCTCCTGCCTCTTTGGAGGGCCCGTTCTCTGCCGCCGCCCGCCGTCCTCTCTTCTGTCCGCCTGCCTTCCCGCCGGAAAGCAGAAGCGGCATCAAAATATTCTCCTGCGCCGTCAATACCGGCAGCAGATGGAACTGCTGGAAGATAAAACCGATCCGGCTGCGGCGAAAGGCCGACAGCTCCCTGTCACGCAGCCCGTAAATATCCTGCCCGTCGTAGAGCAGTCTGCCGGAAGTCGGCCGGTCCAGTCCCGACAGTAAATGCAGCAGGGTGCTCTTTCCGCTGCCGGAAGGCCCCATGATCGACAAAAAGTCGCCGGGCCTTATCGTCAGACTGACCTCCTGCAGGGCGGCCACCTGACTGCTGCCGCTGCCGTATAACCTGCTTACGTTTTCTGCTTCGATCAACATAAAAAACACTCTCCTTTTGTTTGATACGGTGCTGCCATGAATTATCCGTCACCTGCAGCTCCTAAGGAGAGTGTAAATGCAAATTCTCAAAAAATTCTCAAAATTCTGTTATTTGATGCAGATCTCCGAGACCGTATCTTCTACGCCGTTGATCTGCAGCCTGACATAAATCTTTCCGTTCTCAAATTCCTGCAGCGGACAGGATAACGGCTCGGAAAGATCTGTAACATCAACGGACTGCGCCACATCACCCTGTACCAGCCACAGGACAAGTGTGGCCCCCTCCGGCACCGTGCCGCAGGAAATATCCGCATAAAGCAGCTGGCTGTCTGCATCCTCGATGGTCATGCTCTGTTCTTTCACGAATCCGTCGCTGGCACTTCTGAAATCCAGTTTCCAAACGCCATCCGTACAGGCGTTATAATTCATGCTGATCACTCCCGCATTCCAGATCCGCTCGTTGGAAGCGATCTCTCTGTTGATCCCCTTTCCGGTGACCGCGCAGACGATAAATCCTGTCAGGCAGGTCAGCATGAGCACCAGGCTCATAATACCGGCAATCATAAAGTGCAAATGATGTGTTCCCTGTTTTACCATAACGTTGTTATCCTCCTTTTTGACTGGTGTTCCGCATTCTTCACAGTAGTTTGCCCGCCATGAAATCTTATGTCCACAGGCCGGGCAGGTCTCTTTTATCTCCGAACGGCGCAGAAAATAAAGCAGCAGGCCGATAAACGGCGTGGCAATAAAAACCACAAGCGCCCACAGGATCGGGTCCTCGCCCCGCTTCTCGCAGTCCTGATACACCCACGCCGCAAAAAAACCGGAAGTACACAATGCGGAGGCGATAAAACACAGCAGCAGGACGGGCAGCAGCATGGAAAGGCCGCTGAAACCATCGCTTCTTAAATAGAACAGGCAAAACCGCAGTAAAAGCAGCAGCAGGATGATACCTATACCAATATAAAGCGGAAATTTTTTGTTTTTCGTATTGTTCATGCCAATACACCTCTTTTCTCAATACGGATCGTGATGTCCTCTTTTATGTTTGTTCTTTTTACCCCTACTATGGTGATCAATATGCCCGCCAGGGCAATATAGAAGCAGATCCCGGCGGCAAAGTAAGACAGGTAAGCATTCTCGATCACCGTAAGAGCCAAAACGGCCAGCAGCACAAAAGTTACCAGATTTAAAAGCATGGGCATATACCAGAGCGACAGGGTATGTGCGGCAGGCCGCTTTTGCAGGACGGCTTCCTGTTGATACAGGGCAGCTTTGAGCTTATCATTCAGTTCCGGGGTTGGTACATCGGTCATTTTCATAGAAGCCCGGATGATCTCTTCTATTTCCGTGTCAATGCGGTCATCTCTCATAACCAGCGTCCTCCAATCTTTTCTTGATCATGTTTCTTCCCTTGAACAATCGACTTTTCACAGTACCAGGCGGCTTTTTTATGACAGTCGCTATCTGCTCGATGGAACAGTCGGAAAGATAATATAACAGCAAAGGTACCTGAAACTTTTCCGGAAGCGTCTGTATGATCTGACGTACTTTTTCGATCAGCTCCTTTTGAAAATACCGCTCTTCGATATTCTCTCCGGAACGCAACACAATCTCCGCGTCATCATCGAGATTGTCACAGGGCGCGATCTGACTGCGTCTGGCCTGTTTTCTCCTGTCGCTTTTCCAGAGATTGTGCGCCAGGGAGAAGAACAGCGCTTTCGGATTTTTCTCCCAGTCAAGCGTCCACTCCGTTTCCAGCGCTTTCAGGAACGTCTGTTGATATAAGTCCTCGGCATCCGATTTGTCCACACACAGCTTCAGGCAAAATCTATATATATCTGTACCGAACTCATCAATACATCTTTCTATCTCTTTCGCAGTCAATACCTCACCTCCTCTGCCTGTTCACTCTATATTCGTCATGACTTTACAGGTGGTTCATTTTTTATAGAAAAAAATAACGGTCCTTATTTCTCACCAAACACCGCCATTATCCGCGCACCGCCGCCCTCTTCTTTTGCCCTGTTTTCCAGCCGCAGTTCTCCGCCATGCTTCCCGCAAAGCACCTGGCTGCTGTACAGCCCCATACCAAAATGCGCCGCATCCTCCGAAGCCTTCCCGAACGGTTTCGGGCCGTCTCTTAGAAGCGCTGCCGGATATCCCGGGCCGTCGTCCCCGACGGAAAGTATTAGACAGCCGCCTTCCTGCCGTAGACAGACAAACACCTCCTGCCGTGCAAATCGTACCGCATTCCCGATCAGATTCTCCGCCACAGTGAGGAAAATGCCGTGATCTATATATACCCTGTCCACACACTGTTCTTCGACAGATACCCGGACAGACGGCCTGCGCGGCGCCGCAAGCAGCTCTGCCGTCTCCCTCCAGTCCCCAGACCGCCTCATAGATCCCCGGCTCGTCATCTACGATCAGCAGTTTCTGTCTCATCCGCTGTTCCCTCCTGTCTTTTCTGCACACACTGTATTCTATTATGAACGATATATCTCAAAAAAGTCTCAAGGATCCTGTTTTTCTCCCGAATCCGGACAACAGTTGAGCCTGCCGGAATCCAGCAGGCTCATCTTAGTACCGGTCGTTATGCATTCCTCGTCGCCACCACATCCACACCGGTTCCGGCCACATCCGCCAGGATCACATCCCCGATATGCACCGGCGCTTTCACGGTAACGCCTTTCAATGCCTTGACACAGTCAAAAATCTTCTCTTTTGGTATGTCCTCTTTTGTCTTCACAGAGATCATCTCCACGAAACCGCCCTCCACCTTCACCGTCGATGTGACGATCCGGGTCGGGTTGGTGACCTCTTTTCTGGCATAGGCATCTCCCCGCGGGCAGGTATTGCCGGTCACGCTCACGATCTTATCCTCATCCATCTCCACCGTCACCGGGCAGCCCATGGGACAGCCGATACAGATCAATTCTCTTTTTTCCATAGTCGTTATATCTCCTCCAGCTTCACAGTGATCGTCTTAAGATCCGGATGCTTTAACAGCTCTTCTTTCCTGAGCTTCACATCCTCCATCTCTCCCGGCGCCATGACCGGACGCTTCCTGTGCAGGATCCGTTCCTCATCCAGATACACACTCACAAAACAATTCTTATACACTCCGCCGACTCTGAAACGCACAGTCTGAATGTCCTCCATACGCTCTACATGAATTCTGGACGGCACCGTGTAGCGCACACCGTCTACTGCACGGATCTCCACCGCCTGGCGTCTGCCCTGTGCCGCCTCATCTGCACCCTGTTTTGCACCGCTTCGCGTATCTTCCTCTACGTCCGCCTGCTCTCCGGACCGTTCTTTTGCTTCATCAGCTTCATCAGCTTCATCGGCAGCTGCCTGCAGCTTTGCCCGCTTTCCTGCTTCCTGTACGTAGCGGGCGGCATTCCTGCCGGCCGCGGCAGCCTCCTCCGAGACAAAATCCACCAGATCATGCACATGCAGCACATTTCCGCAGGCAAACACACCCTCTATGTTCGTCTCCAGACTCTCGTTGACCACCGGACCGGATGTGACTCTGCTGAGCTCCACGCCCATCCCGCTTGACAGCTCATTCTCCGGAATCAGACCTACCGACAGCAGCAGCGTATCACACGCATAGTCTTCTTCCGTTCCCGGAATCGGTCTGTTCTTCTCATCCACCTGTGCCAGCGTGACACCTTCCACCCGTTCTCTGCCGCGTATCTCCACCACCGTGTGACTTAATTTCAGCGGAATTCCGTAGTCATCCAGACACTGCACGATGTTCCGTTTCAAACCGCCGGAATAGGGCATCAATTCCGCCACCACCTGCACCTGCGCTCCTTCCAGCGTCATACGTCTGGCCATGATCAGGCCGATATCACCGGATCCTAAAATAACCACCTTACGCCCCGGCAGAAAGCCTTCCATATTGACCAGCCTCTGGGCCGTCCCCGCGGAAAAAATACCCGCCGGACGATAGCCCGGAATATTCAGCGCCCCTCTCGAACGCTCCCTGCAGCCCATCGCCAGAATGACCGCCCCGGCCTTGATCTCAAACAGCCCGTCCGTGCTGTTCATCGCCGTGACTACCTTATCCCGACTGATATCCATCACCATGGTATGCAGCCTGTATTCAATCTGCAGCTCTTCCACCTGCTCGATAAACCTGCCCGCATACTCCGGTCCCGTCAATTCCTCCTTAAACGTATGCAGGCCGAATCCGTTATGGATACACTGATTCAAGATACCGCCCAGCTCCTTATCCCGCTCCAGGATCAATATGCTCTCTATTCCGCTTTTCCTCGCGGAGACCGCCGCCGACAACCCCGCCGGCCCGCCGCCGATAATTACAATATCATATGTTTTCACGCGCTATTTCCTCGTTTTCTATCTTCATTTTGTGACAATCAATTTGTGAACAACAAAGAAACCTACAGCGAATCCTTATTTACCCCAACCACAATCCTGGATTCACCGCCCGCCTTCGTAATGTCACTGATATCCTTCCCGCACTCTCTCGCCAGAATCTCCATCACTCTCGGGGAACAGAACCCTGCCTGACAGCGTCCCATCCCGGCTCTCGTCCTGCGCTTCACGCCGTCCAGGGACTTCGCGCCCAGCGGTCTTGTGACGGCATCTATGATCTCCCCCTCCGTCACCATCTCACAGCGGCAGATGATATTGCCATAGGCCGGATTGTCCCTGATCAGCTGCCTGCGCTCCTCCACAGGCAGTTCCTGCGGTTTCAGGATTCCTTTTCTTGTTCCGTCAAATGACGGGTTTACTTCCGGCTGCAGGATTTCCCGCACAATGCCGGCCACCATCACGCCGATCGCCGGACTGGCCGTCAGCCCCGGCGATTCTATGCCGGCGCAGTCCACGAATCCGGCCGCTCCTTCCACTTCCCCGATGATAAATTCGTGATTCTCCTCATGGGCACGCAGCCCGGCAAAAGAAGTGATCACGGACCGCATGGGCAGATTCTTTACGTTCTCGCCGGCTTTCTCGATCACCTGATCCAGCCCTTCTCTGGTAGTGTTGCTTCCCTCTTTGTTCTCCGTATCCACGGCAGTCGGTCCCACCAGCAGATTCCCGTGCACCGTCGGCGTCACCAGAATGCCTTTGCCGTACTTACCCGGCAGGGCAAAGATCACTCTCGATACATGGCCGCCCGCCGATTTGTCCAACAGACAGTAATCCCCTCTGCGCGGTGTGATCCTGATCTTCTGTTCGCTGACCATATTGTGGATCACATCCGCGTAGACACCGGCCGCATTGACTACGCACTTCGCCTCGAACTGCCCCTGATTCGTCTCGATCAGCCAGCCTTTTTCCGTTTTCTTAACACTCTGTACTTCGGTGTCAAACCGAAACTCCACCCCGTTGACCGCCGCATTCTCCGCAAACGCGATATTCATACCAAAAGGACAGACGATCCCCGCCGTGGGAGCATACAAGGCCGCCACCGCATCGTCCGAAATATTCGGTTCCATCTGCCGCAGCTCTTCTTTTTCCGCTATGCGCAGTCCCGTTACACCATTGGCTACGCCCCTGTCATAGAGCGCCTGCAGGTTCGGCAGATCTTCCGCATCCCGGCAGATCACCAGCGAGCCGATCCTTTGGAATTCGAAATCCAGTTCCTTTGACAGCTGTTCCATCATCTGATTGCCCTGCACGTTCAATTTCGCCATCAGGGAACCCGTGGGGGCGTCGTAACCGGCATGTGCGATTGCACTGTTTGCCTTCGACGTACCGCAGCATACGTCTTCCGCCTTTTCAAGCACGCATACCCGTACCTTATATCTGGAAAGCTCCCGCGCCGCGGCACAGCCGGACACACCGGCGCCGATAATGATTACGTCATACATATCTCTCTTAGCTCCAATCTGTCTTATTATTCACCTGCCATGTCAGGAAAGCAGGTCGTTTTTCTCCCAGCCATAGGCACACTTGACGGCCCTGCTCCAGCCCTTCACCATGGCCTGCCGCTCTTCTTCCGGAATCTCCGGCACGAACTCCCTGTCGATGGCCCAGTTCTTCACCACATCTTCCTTACCCGCCCAGTAGCCCACTGCCAGCCCGGCCAGATAAGCCGCTCCCATGGCCGTAGTCTCCACACATTTCGGGCGGTTCACCGGCGCTCCGCTGATGTTCGCCTGCTGCTGCATCAGGAAATTATTGGCGCTGGCGCCGCCGTCCACCTTAAGCGCCGACAGCTTGATGGAAGAATCCGCCTCCATCGCCGCCAGCACGTCATTGACCTGATAAGCCAGCGAATCCAGTGTGGCCCTGATGATATGATATTTGTTGACGCCGCGGGTGATACCCACGATCGTTCCTCTGGCATACTGGTCCCAGTGAGGCGCACCCAGCCCCGTAAAAGCAGGCACCACATAACAGCCGTTCGTATCTGTCACCTTCTTCGCCATATACTCCGAATCCTGGGCCGAATCGATCAGGCGCATCTCGTCCCGCAGCCACTGAATGGCCGCCCCCGCCACGAAGATGGAACCTTCCAGCGCATACGTGACCCTGCCGTCCAGCCCCCAGGCGATGGTCGTCACCAGACCGTTGCGGGAAAAGACCGGCTTTTCCCCCGTATTCATCAACAGGAAACATCCCGTCCCATAAGTATTCTTCGCCTCGCCCGGCTTAAAACAGGTCTGACCAAACAACGCCGCCTGCTGATCTCCCGCCGCACCGCCGATGGGAATCGGTCCGCCGAAAAAACCCGGATCCGCCTCGCCGTAAATGCAGCTGGAAGGTTTCACCTCCGGCAGCATAATTTTCGGGATCTGTAACTCCTGCAGGATCTCGTCGTCCCACTCTAATGTATTGATATTAAAAAGCATGGTGCGGGAGGCATTGGAATAATCCGTAACATGTACGCCGCCCTTCGTCAGCTTCCAGATCAGCCACGTCTCCACCGTGCCGAACAGCAGCTCGCCAGCCTCCGCCTTCTCTCTGGCTCCCTCCACATTGTCCAGGATCCATTTGATCTTCGTCGCCGAGAAATAGGCGTCGATGACAAGCCCCGTCTTTTCCCTGAATTTATCCGTCAGTCCCTTCTCTTTGAGGCTGTCTGCATACTCTGATGTGCGGCGGCACTGCCACACGATGGCATTGTGAATCGGGCTTCCCGTCTTCTTATCCCATACCACCACCGTCTCCCGCTGGTTCGTGATCCCGATCGCCGCAATATCCGCCGCCGTAGCATTGATGTTCGCCATCGCCTGTCCCGCCACCTCGTACTGTGTCGACCAGATCTCATCTGCGTCATGCTCCACCCATCCCGGTTTCGGAAAATACTGCGTAAACTCCTTCTGCGCCACACTGCACATATCCCCCTGTTCGTTAAACAGGATGCAGCGGTTGCTGGTGGTCCCCGCATCCAATGCCATTATGTATTTTGCCATACTGTCCCTCCTTAAGAAATTTTGTCCGAAGTATTATTTCTGAAAATTCGCCCCACACCACTACTATAATGCCTTTTCTCTATATTCTCAATGGAATTTTACTGAAAATTTTTGCAATTTCATCCTACAAAAACCAAACAATCCTCACCTGTATTCCCCGAAATCCAACACCAGATCCTCGTAAATCCCTGCCTTAACCTTTGCGGAAAAGGAATGCAGCACAGGATCGACGATCCAGTACTCCCGCTCCCCTTCCGGAAGCCTTTCAATATCCTCCACCGTATAACTTTTCTTTCCAGCCGCGGTCATAAACAGTTCATTTCCTCCAATCAAAACATGCTCCATAAAAATTCTCCTTCCTGTTCCGGCAGAGAATTTCTATTGTCACCCCGTTCTTTCTGACAACAGTTCCTGCCGCTGTTCAATTATGGTTGTGAGTAAAGCGGCAGAAACTGCCAGAATGTGCGAACGCACGTTTCATCGATTACTCTTGTTGAAATTATCATACACCTGCACGGTCAGGCCGTCAAGGAAAACTTACTGTACTTCTTTCCCTTCAATAAACACATGTCTGACCTTCGTTGACACCTCAAAAGGACAGCCGTCCGTGATGACCAGATCCGCATCCTTGCCGACTTCAATCGAACCTACCCGGTCCGCGATCCCCGCATGTCTGGCCGGGTTGATGGTGATCGCCCGCAGCGCCGCAAAGGGATCCATGCCCGCCTGCACTGCCAGTCCCGCGCATAACGGAAGATATTCCTGCGGAATCACCGGCGAGTCTGTGATGATGGAAACCTGACAACCGGCAGCCGCCAGCACGCCCGGCGTCGTCCAGCTCTTGTTGCGAAGCTCATATTTGGAAGCGCTTGTAAGCGTCGGTCCTACCGCCAGCGGCACGTTCTCCTTCGCCAGCTCCTCCACGATCAGATGGCCTTCCGTCACATGCTCCAGTGTGATCTTTACACCGAACTCTCTGGCAATACGAAGAGCAGTGAAAATATCCTCCGCCGCATGGGCATGAGCTTTTAACGGCATCTCTCCTTTGATCACCGGGATCAGGGCCTCCAGCTTCATGTCAAAGGCCGGCTTCTTCGTCGGATCATCGCCTGCCGCTTCCTTTTTCTCCAGATATTCCCTTGTCTTGAACAGAGTCTCCCGAAGCAGGGCTGCCGTGCTCATCCGGCTGGAATCTTTCTTCTCCCGGTAAACTCTCTTGGGATTCTCACCAAAGGCGCACTTCATGGCCACGTTGTTACGCACCACCATATCCTCCACTCTTCTGCCCACCGTCTTGATGGTAACGAAGGTGCCGCCCAGCACATTGGCGCTGCCCGGTCCTACGCAGACACAGGTCACACCGGCCGCCGCCGCCTTGGGAAATGCGGCGTCCATGGGCTTCACACCGTCGATGCCCCGCAGCTGGGGACTGACGATATCATTCAGCTCGTTGTAATCCATCCCCTCATAACCGATTCCATAACCGTCCAGCCCGATGTGCCCGTGAGCCTCCACGAAACCTGGATACACATGAAGTCCCTCTGCCTCTACGATCTGCACGCCTTCTTCTGTCTCCAGATGTTCGCCGATCGCTTTGATCCTGCCATCTTCCACCAGAATATCAGCCCGATAGGCTTCCTCGTGAATGGCGTCGTGGACATTTCCGTTTTTCACACACAACATAGTCTTACCCTCCTGATCTGTTGATCGCCGCCTGACTGTATGCACAGCCTGCCGGCAGCGCTTTATTAACATTGTACAGGATTTTGCAATGTAATACCATCCCTATGATCGCATTTCTTCTATCAGCTTACCCATCGCAGTTCCCAGTTCTTCCATTAACCTGGCTGAATCTTCACAATATAATTCAGCCTGTTCAACTGCAGTATCTATAAGCCGCAAAAACCTTTCAAATACCAATTTGCTCCCTTTTGAATAACCCTCTGCATTTTGCGAAACCAGAATTTCAAGATATTTTTTATTTGACGATGCATCTTTAAACAACTGATGCCGCAGATTCTTCTTATTTTCCAAAAGCATCTGCGGCGTATATTGCCTTATATTTGGAAAATGCATCAACAGCCACAATTCAAAATTAGGATTGGACATCACTATTTTGATCCCATGGTTATTACAGATTTCAAAGATCGTTCCGATCGATCCTTCCAGATTTCTGTAATCTCTGTCAAAAATAACACATACCCTGTCTATCTTCTCATCAAAATTTTCCCATTTACAATACTCCTGCCGTCTGTTTTCCGGCACCGGATCACCGTTGTCGTCAATATGTCCCATTTGCAGTAAACAGGCATGCACCAGCTGCATGGGATGGCTTAATGTCTCCTGACCTTCCTGTTTCTCAACCACTTCTATATAAACATCATTCTTAATATGCAGTTCTTTCCGGTTATTTCGAACACCAAAAAAGTAAGATTCTTCTGTAGCGCCTTCAGATACACAATAAAACCTGATTCTCGGCGGTATTGCTCCCGCTTCCTTTGTATAATCAAATGTCTTAGGGTTTCTCAGGTTCAATTTTTTCATGCCGGCTCCCTCCCCATACATATTCAAAATCCCTGAATACAGGAACCGCACCATACCTCCCGGCCAGATAATCTTTCGACACAACCTTGTCATATCGGATTTTAAATTTCTCCAGCGTATATAAATTTGTCTGGTTATCCTGATCTTTCTCCGCAAACCATATCTCATCCCTCCGCAGGATGTTCAAGTCCATCAAATTTGACTCATGTGTCGTAATAATCAGCTGGGTATGTTTTTTCAGGGAAAAACCAAGAAAAGTTTCTACAAATTTAATAGTCATCTGAGGGTGAAGACTGCGGTCCAATTCATCAATCACAAAAACCTTATCCCCGTCATCATTTAAGATCACATCCAGCAATTCAATCAGTCTCTGCGTTCCGTCTGATTCTTCCCCATATTCGTAGCTGCCGCCATCTTCTCCATGCTGAAACATTAATTTTGCAATTCTTTTCACCCCGTTTTCACCATAATCCAGTTCAAACAGCGTTTTGCCAAAATTAAGAATGCCTTTCGTACTAAATCTGGTATCAATATCTGAATGATGTAATAGTTTGTCAGCTAAAGTTTCATCCGGGAAGTACTCTCTGAATGCGGCTTCATTCATGACCCGCATGCTGTAATCCGTTATTCCGGTATCCAGATATTTTAATATATCCACCAGCCTGTTATTATCACTGTCAAAAAGGAAATAGCTTGCTCCTGTTTTGGTTTCCGGATAAATTACGATCAGTTTTTCTTTAAACCACCCAAATACTCTGTAAAAAATATCAAAATCATCCTCTGCCATTCTTCGTCTGTTTATTTCATATAAAAGCAAAGTAGTATCTATACGGTTTGCATCTTTTATAAAAAAGTGAAATTGTTCTTTGTTGTCTTCCTGCCGAAACATCTTCTCGTCAAAATAATACTGCTCATCCTCTGTCAGCCTTTCGAAAACAACCTGTTCCTCTGCATTCTTCATCTCATACAACCATTCTGAAAGAACCTTGTTTCTTTCCAGATTCACAGTAAATCCATAGGCAAAACATCTCTCTCCTATTGTAAACTCGTATTCAAACAGAGTCGGTTTGTCCGCATTAGACGGATCACTTCTGCAGAACCTGTCATGGAAGGCCCCATTCTCCATTGTACCTAACACAATCCTCCTTCCGGTATCTATCGCTTTGATCAAATTGGTCTTACCGGATGCATTTGCCCCATAAATAGAAGAAAACTTTAATACTTTTCTTTCTCCACAGACAACAATTCTTTCCTTATGCTGTTCTGATCGCCCTGCGTAGAGATGATACTCCACTGGTACGCTCTCTCCTTTTTCATTTGTTCTGTACCCAAATGACATGAAATTCGATATGGAAAATCTCATTAACACAGTAATCACCCCACGACTTTTTCTCTGCTTCCCTTAATATAACACACTTATTCTTTCATTATACCGCATTTTTCCTTTGTTACAAGAGATTTTTTCGCTTGTTATCACACGTTCTGTTCAGTATCCTCCAGATCCTCCCGCCTCGTAAACCGCCGAAACGCACGCAGAAACAATCCAGAACAAAGATAACCGACAAGCCCGAATCCGATCAGGAACCAGAAGGCAAAGGCATACAGCAGATGCAGCAGACTCTCGATACTGATCAAAAAGCCGACTCCCATCAACAGCAGCATCACAATCGTATAGGGAAAACAGAGCATGCTGATGACAAAGGCCTTCGACACGGTATCTTTCAGATCATTGTCAAACCGTGCCAGCATCGCCAGACTGTACAGCACCGCCGCAGAGAGCAGAAAGATTACCGCGCCCAGCAATACCATGACAGCCTTCTTCTGCGGAAATGCCGTATTGAATACCGCATTGAAATTCAGGACACAGACTGCCAGAAACACCAGATAAAGAAGCCAGATCACCGTACTCTTCCAAAAGTTACCGGCAAAAGCGCGGAAATAATCCCTGACCAGCCCGTTATCCTTCTTCTCCCGCAATTTAAAAAAGACAGCGTTCATCGCCGTCACGGATGCCCCCGCCGTGACGACCGGCACGGAAGTGAGCAGAAACAACAAATTTACACACACCAGATCACCCAGAAAGCCCATAAACCGCCACAAAGGTGAGTTGATATCCAGGATCAATTTACGCATTTTTCCTCCATTCCGGAGAGCGGACGCGCCTGATGCGCGCATCCGCTCTCCGACAGTTTATAAAAATGTATTTCCTTACTCTGCCAGCAGACCCTTTTCATAGATTCTGACCGCAATATATTCCCTGCCCGGCAGTTCCACCTTAAATTTTCCGCGGAATGTGCCGCTTTTTGTAATCGTCATATTCCAGGTATCGAGGACTTCCGCCACATATTCTTTCTCATCGTCAAAGTAATACTCTTTGAAGCCCGGACGGCGATACCCATAGTAATAGAGATAATATGGTACAGGGATCAGGCTGTCCACCGTTCCGGCCAGATCTTCTCCGAAGGGATTCGGTACATAAGGTTTCAGGCCGGGTCCCGGCGTCTCCTGCAGGATCTGCAACAGGAACTTAAACCGCTCCGGACTGGTTCCCTTCAACACACCGCCGTGTGACCACCAGAGGATATGATCCTCTGCCAGATAAGTCTCCCCATGTCCCGGATAACCGCCGCGGACTGCTCCTTCCCAGAATCTCCTGGTCATCTCCTCTCCGCTGATATTGCCCCAGTTGTGCTGGATATTTCCCTCATACACGATCTCGTCCAGCACCACCGGCTTCTGATAGCGCTCCCGCCACTCCTGCACCCGCTCACCGGACAGATACGGATCGATCCGCTGCACCGAACAGTGCGTGATCCACGGCCTTGTGTAGTCGTACATCTGCTTACAGTTGTGAATGGAACGCAGATGGCCGTACACATCCTTCTCACAGATGATCGCCGCATACCGCTCCCAGTCCGCCAGTGATTTCTGCGGCATCAAGTCATATTCATTGGCCAGCGACCACCACACATTCCGGTAGGCCGCAAATCTCGCGATCACATACTTCCAGTACAGATCGTCCTCCTCTTTCGACATCATGGAGAATCCCCATCTGTCGTAAGGATGCATCACGATCAGATCCGCCTCGATCCCAAGCTCCATCAGATCCTTGATCCTTCTCTCCAAATGGGCGAAGTGCTTCGGATTAAACCGCCTGTAATCCCAGTCATTGCCCGGCGCGCATCCATTATAGGCGTGGAAATTCTCCGGCGTCAGCACCGAGCTGTCGCAGGGCGTACCCTCATATGGATAGCTGTAAGGTTCCCGCAGATTGTAGTCATAATGTTTCGGGAAGATGCAAAAACGGATCTTGTTAAAAGCGCTGTCCTTTAACGTCGCCAGCGTCTGCTCCTGCAGTTCTTCCCGTTGCAGCGCCCACACATAGCAGGTGGTTCCGATGGAATAATAGGGCGTCCCGTCCTCGTATGCGAAATGAAAAACATGGCTTACCCGTACCGGTCCATGGTTCCCCTCTCCCGCCGGTGTCACCATAAAGCGCCCTTCCACGGCATCCCCGTCCCGGAAAGACCCGTATATCTTATAGGTATATTCTCCTGTAAAAGAGGGCATGAACCGCACTCTGTAAACACCTTCCCCGTCATAGAAACCGTCCACACATTTATGCTCACAATCCCCCTGAAACGCCCCTTTGATCTCATAATCCGTGAAGGGATTGCCCGCCGTCTTCCCCTCCAGGGCAATCTCAAAGACGTCCCACCTCTCAACACTGTCCGTCACCGCAATACAAGTACTCATAAAACACCTCCTGCTTTGTTATGTAAACCTTTTCCTTCACCCGTCACAGAAACTGTCCACAGACTTATGTTCACAATCTTTCTATAACCTCCGTGTCAAAACCGTCCCCGGCGCACGCAGGCACCATACAGACTTCGTACAGGCTCTGTTACGACTTCACCGCGCCCGCCATACCTTCCACGAAATACCGCTGGAAGATCAGATAGACCGCCATGACAGGGATCACCGAGACCAAAACCCCGGCGCACAGATAGCCGTAATCCGTTCCGTGTTCTCCAACGAAAGTCATCAGGCCCACCGGAACCGTCTTCAATTTATTGTCGTTGATGATGACCGTCGCCAGCAGGTACTCATTCCAGGTCGCCAGGAAGTCCGTGATCAGCAGGGTCGCCACCGCCGGTTTTGCCACCGGAAAGATGATATTGATAAAGGTTCTCCATTTGCTGGCGCCGTCGATGTATGCCGCCTCGTCCAGATCCCGCGGAATGCCTTTAAAGAAACCATGCATGATCAGGATACCATTCGAAATACCGAAACCGATGTAGACATAGAACAGGCCGAAATAGGTATTCGTCAGGTTCAGCTTATTGTAAATGATGCTGATCGGAACCAGTGCAACCTGCATCGGCAGCATCATACCGATCAGGAAGAAAGTAAACCACGCCGTCGGCTTTTTCAGCGTCAGCCTTGTGATTGCAAAAGCCGCCATCGCCTCCACGAAAATACCGAGCGGCACTTTCAGACAGCAGATGATCAAGTCATTTTTCATATACTGGAACAGACGCCCCTTTGTCATGGCATTCGTAAAGTTGTCCCAGGCAATGTTTTCCGGCATCTGGAACAGACTCATACCGCTGAAAAAGTCCCCCTTCGACTTTACCGCCGTAAATACCAAGGTGATGATCGGGACGACCCACAGGATTGCCAGAATGATCAGAACGATATATTTCAGCGCCATACCCGCTGTTTTCTTTGCTTTTCCATCCATAGCTGCGCCACCTCCTAATTATTCTTAGTCGTGAAGGATAAGTACGGTATGATAACGATCAGCATGATTAGCACCATCACGATCGCAATGGTCGTGCCATATCCTACATTATTATAATCAAACGCCTGCGAGTACATATAGGTGGACAGCATCTGCGTCGCATTGTTCGGCCCGCCGTCCGTCAGGCCCTTGACGATATCGTACACCTTCATGGCGGAGATCACCAGGATCGCAATGACCATGATAAAAGTATCCTTCATAAGCGGAAGCGTTACCCGAAAGAACTTCTGCACCGCATTCGCCCCGTCGATGGACGCAGCCTCCAGCACATCCACGGAAACCGCCTGCAGTCCTGCCAGAAACAGGATCATCGGCTGTCCGATGGCCTGCCACAAAGCCGCCACGAAAAGGGCGATCAGCGCCGTCTTCTCGCTTGAGATCCATGTCTGGGAAAAGTCCACCCCGATGGCCCGGAAGAACTCATTGATAAACCCGATATTCGGATTGTAGATCCATCTCCAGATCAACGCCACGGCAATTCCCGCTACCACGCAGGGAAAATAGAAGAATGCCCGAAAGAACGTCCTGCCGCGGAATTTATGATTCAAAAGTACAGCCAGCGCAAGCGCCACCGTCATGGTTACGCAGACTGTCAGGAATATCCAGATCAGATTGTTTTTCAGGGCAATATAGAAAATCTTGTCCTGAAACAGTGTAATGTAATTCGTCAGGCCCACAAACCGCATACCGCCGACGCCGGTGCCGCTGTGCAGACTGATATACAGAGAATACCCCACCGGAAAGATAATAACGGAAAGGTAAATGATCAGTGCCGGAAGCATAAACGCATAGGCCGAGTAATCCTTTTTCTTCGTTTTCATACTTGCATAACCTCCTGTTCCTGTCCCATAAGCATATACATCTTTTATTTAGAAGAGGCATATAAGGGTTGCTTATATGCCTCCTATGGCTGCTTTTTACGCAAACAGTCTCTTTACTTCGCCAGATAAGCCTCGATTGCCGCCTGTACATCCGAAGCCGCCTGCTCCGGTGTCATCGTGCCGCCGTAAATCGCATCCTGTGCCGCAAACAATACATCCGCAACTTCCGTCGGGAACGCCTGGTCCGTGATCGTGAAGGTGCCGCCCTTGCCGCTGGTCTCGATCATCTCGGGAACATTGGGCTGTCCTTCCGGCATGCTCGCATCGTTTCTGGGCAGCGGCAGGTTATAATACTGCCCGTACTGCGCCGTAGCTTCCTCGGAATACAGATAATCCATATACTCTACACAGGCTGCCAGTTCCGCGTCAGACAGGTTCTTGTTAAACTGTGTCATCTCGGCAAATGCAGACATGCGTCCTGTGCCGTTGGGGAACGGGAACCAGCCGAAGTTATTTATATCCAGCTCGTTCTGCAGAATGTTGCCGTCATACCACTGTCCCTGCACATCCATGGCCGCCGTACCGGATCCGGTCGCCATGATCGTATCGTTGGGGTCTGCTGTCAGGAAACCATCCGGGAAATATCCCTTCTCACAATATTCCTGATACTTCGTGAAGGCCTTGACAACCGCCTCATTGTCCCAGCTCTCCTCGAAGGAATTCATCTTATCGTGCAGCTCCACACCTGCATATGTTTCAACAAACTGCTCCAGCAGTCTCATAACATGCCATCCATAAAGACCTGCTGTGGAAACAGGAATGATGCCGTTCTCTTTCAGAGTCGCGCAGGCAGCGTCGAACTCATCCAGTGTCGTGGGCACTGCGATATCATACTGCTCGAAGATATCCTTCCTGTAGTAGATACCAAGCACATTGTAACTTGTGGGATAACCGCTGAGCTGACCGCCCAGAGTACAGAGATTCAATGCACCTGCATTGAACGTATCCGACCACTTGTTCTCTTCTGCATAAGCCGTCAGATCATAGGTGCATCCATTGTCCACGTAATATTGTCCCAGACTGCCGCCCCAGTTAAACCACATATGCGGTAAGGTGCCGGCCTGAGCTGCAACTTTACATGCGTCTTTGATTCCGTCCGTGTCATAGTACGCAACCGTGACTTCGATATTGTCATGGGCTGCGTTAAATTCTTCCGTCAAAGGATCGATCGCGTCCATCCTTCCGTTCAGGGTCCAGAAGGTAACTTCTACAGATTCCCCGGAAGCGTCCGCGCTTCCTGTATCTGCGCTTTCTGCCGCCGCTGCGTCCTCTGCCGCATCTGCTCCCGTTCCTTCCTCAGAGGCTGTTTCACCCCCCCCCGGATGTACTTTCGCCGGCTCCGGTACTGTCGCCTGTTGAACCGCATCCGGTAAGCATTCCAGCCATCATGCAGGATGCCACGGCAACAGAAATGATCCTGGTAACCAATTTCCTTTTCATGCTTCTCTTCCTCCTTGTCTGTTATTTGAACTTTACTCTATTCTAAGCAGTGATGGTCCTCTGCCTAAAACCTCTTTATGCTTCCCGCCCTTAATCTCTCTTAACGTTAAGTTTGACAAGTCACCCAAACAATTCATAAATTCCATGTGAAAATTTACTATTATAGCACCGCCGTATCAAACTACGTCGTCCCGGATAATACACAGTGCACAATATATTTCCTGCAAATCCCGTTTCTTTTCACATTCCGTCTCTATTTGCTTAATATCATATCTGCTTTCCAACTTAATTACAGTATCTAATTAAGTGTTTATCACTTAATTCTCAGCTTAATCTTGCAATGGCAAAAATCTTCTATCATAATATAGTCCAGAATGACCAATGCGCTTTATGGGGAGGGATGAAATATGGGGATCACTGCAAAAGAACTGGCAGAAAAATTGAATCTTTCCGCTGCCGCCGTGTCCATGGCTCTGCACAACAAACCGGGCGTCAGTACACAGACCAGACAGCTCGTGTACGACACCGCTCTGAAATACGGCTTTGATTTTTCCAGGATTTCGGAAAAGAAACAGGTGGACGGCTCCATCTATCTGATCATTTATCAGAAACACGGAACCGTCGTCGCCGATACCCCCTTTTTCTCCAAAGTGATAGAAGGGGTATCTCTCGGCTGCAAAAATCAGGATTACAAGATGAAGACCAGCTATGTCTACGAGGAGGAAGATACGCTTTCCAGACAAATCGAGGATATCCGCTATTCCGACTGTGCCGGTATCATCCTGCTGGGCACGGAGATGACCGCGGATGACCTGAAACCTTTTCTGTCCCTGCCCGTCCCGCTTGTCCTGCTGGATACCTATTTCGATACGGTTCCCTGCGACAGCATCCTCATCAACAACCACCAGGGCGCCTATCTGGCCACGCTGCACCTGTTCCGCCGGACCAAGAAGCAGCCCGGCTACCTGCGTTCCTCCTACCCGATCTGCAATTTCGCGGAGCGTTCCACCGGCTTCTACAACGCCATCCGCGACTGCGGCATGTCCACTTCCAAAAGCATCGTGCACTATCTGTCTCCTACCGTCGAAGGCGCCTGTGCGGACATGCGGGAGATCCTCCGCTCCGGCGAGAAGCTTGCCTCCTGCTATTTTGCGGACAATGACCTGATCGCGGTAGGCGCCATGAAGGCCTTCAAACAGTTCGGCTACGCGATTCCGGAAGATATCGCCATCGTCGGCTTTGACAATTCGCCCATCAGCAGCATTATCGAACCGGCCCTCACCACCATCCATGTTCCCAAACAGTACATGGGTGAATTCGCCGCCAGCCGCCTGATTGAGCGAATGCAGAATCCCGGACAGTCTCCGGTGAAGATCCAGATCGCCACCACCTTATTGAAAAGACAGACAACCTGACCGCCGGTCCTTTCCGGTTGTCAGGTTGTCTCTTCCATCTCCCGTCATCTCTGCCGGCAGTTTCAGTGTCCACACCCAAACTGCCGCTTCACTTTCTGGCTATGATCAGCATATCCTCATTACAGTCCGACAGCATAAAATGCGTCTTCCCATCCTTTACGGCATAAAGCGGTGTCATCACCCGTCTGCTCTCCAGTGCGATCATCTCCACCCGATAGCCGCTCAGATCACGCAGTACCGCAAACTCATCGTGATAGGGCGTATAGATGACCGCCATATCATCGGACTCCGCCATCCGCACCAGGGAAGAGCGGGTCTCAAGCGCATCCGACGGCTTCAGCGAAAACATGTCATACTGCTCAAACAGCCATTTCGCATACCCGACGTCCCAGGCGCCCGGAAACTGCAGTGCCGCCCGCCAGTCGTACGGCATACCCGAATATGCCATGTTGTTGAAGGATTCTCCGCGATGATGCATCTGCCAGACGCCGTGGGCCCCGTAGGAAATCCCTGCTTTAGAGCCGGACAGCAGGCTGATCCACGTCACCCGGCGCACATCATACGCGCCAAACCTGCCGTAGTGGAAGCCAAACCCGTGCCCCTCATAACAGGGTTCCGTGTTGATGATGGGCTTTCTCTGCGCCTTCCTTAAAAACTGCTCCGAACAGGCCGGCATGGCGGACTGACAGCCGTGCACATCGAGATTGCCCGTCTCGTCGATGCCGTGTCCGGACTGATAGGCATAGAAATGGTACTGCGGATGCCTGCACAGCACCTCCGGCGGATCAGCCTGCGGTTTCAGATGCAGCGTCGTCAGTCCCCGGGGATCCTTTTCATGCAGTACGTCAAGAATCTCCAGATAGTACCTGACCACCTGCTCTGTCTCAAACCCCGTATCCCCGGATACAGAATAGATCGGGTCATATTTTGCAAACCGCTCCACCATATATGCCGCAAGGGGCCTCACCTTTTCAAAAGGGATCACCGTACCCGGGCTGACCTTCGCCGCCCAGGTATCCGGAATATAGTTCACCCAGAACAGATGCAGAAAAGGGATCATATCATATTCTTTCATCACCGAAAGCATCTCTTCCGCCCGGTCGAAATACGCTTCGTTTCTCTCCGAAAACAGGTAACTCCCGTCCCGCAGCGCAAAAGGATGCATCGCATCCTCCGAGGCGGAATTGTCATGCGCGATCGGCATCACGCTGATCTGCAGCGCGTTAAAGCCCTGCTGTTTTCTTCTTACGACAAGCTCCCTCCACTCTTCTGTTGACAGCTTCTGGAATGCCATCCAGTCCGTATCACTTAAGAGAAAAAAGGGGCTGCCGTCCCGCTCCAGAATATCACCGGAAGCAGCTGTCTGCAATCGTCCCATCCTGATAAACCTCCTTAACACCGGCCAGCCTGATTTTATTCCCTATCATATCCGCTTTCCGGCTTAATTGCAGTAACTTATTAAGTGTTTATCGCTGAATCTGCCGCTTAATCCGGCCGCCTCCCCGCTTCCATATTCCGTCCTTTACACCGGATTTACACAGTAGTTTTCATATATCCTGTTCTTTCTGCACCGCTCCTCCATACCAAGCCGTTCGGCGTCCGCGATCTCATAGACGCCGAAGGTATCATAGAGCCGCGAGACCGGGTCAATCTCCACGAACGTACACCATGGCAGCCAGTGATAGTGGGAATCCAGCACCTGCAGTGCGAAATTGCCGCTCTCGTGCCCAAGCCCCCTGTAGCGGTAGCCTACGCTGCCGTCCACATCGTTGGACTGCCTGGTATTGTTGTGGATAAATTCTGCAAAATCCCTGTAATGCACATCCCCGGTCAGCAAATACAGTCTGTAATAAGTGTAGGAGCAGGCAGCCATATAGACATCCGCACCGCCGCCAAGCGTTATGATGCTCTGTCCGCTGATCGAATAGTGGTTGAAGGGGTGTACCGACTGCGGCGCCACCACCGGAAATGTCCACGCATAAGTCCATGTTTCCGTATAATCCGCCGCTGACACCGCGGCCTCCAGCCACTTCTTATCCGCCGTCAGGTCATAGAGGGCCATAAATCCGAAGAGCGCATAGATCCCCGCCTCCTTGTCAGTGACATCCAGATTATCGCAGGTGCCGCCTCTGTACTCCATCTTCAGATGCTGATTCTCATAAGCCCACTCTCCGGCCCGCACTGCCGCCTGTCTGTAGGACGCATCTCCCGTCACCAGATACATCTGGATCAGGAAACGAATCGGGCTGGGAGTATTGGCCTTGGAATCCATATTCACGGAGCCATCCTCCTTATAAGAACGGTAGTAACTGCCGTCCTCATTCTGAATACGTACATACCAGTCCGCCGTTTTCGTACAAAAGGCAAGCCATGCATCTTCCTCTGTGCCTTTTTTATGCAGATACAGCCAGCCGTCCAGGACCGCCTCCATCCCATCGGCGATCATTCTCGTCCAGAACGGATACGGTTCCCAGCCGCCGATCGCAGGATGGTAGCACACGGCAGGCGCACCGCTTTTGGTCATGGCATTTTTTACCCAAAAATCCAGAATCCCCCTGCCCTTCTCCCAGGCTTCCTGATCCTGGTACAGATCTCCGTATCGCAGCAGCTGATACCCGATCCCCGGCTGCTGTCCGACGAAACCGAACTGGAAAGACACCGAATTGGCATCCATATGCGGCAGCTGCGCCGCAAAAGGCAGACCGTAAGATTCTCCATACCTGCGGGTCAGTTCCCGCAGAAAATACATACAATTCTTGTAATGCTGCTCGTTATCTACCGCGAACAGCCGGTCGCGCATACGCTCATAAGTCCGTCTCCAGATCGACCGCATCATCGGCTGAAAGCCGTCATACTGTCCCAAATCCACGGCAACCGCATACTCCTGCGCAAACCCTTCCTCCATGGGATGAAAAACGTAACCGGTCCGTCTGGAGCGTATCCCGAAATCTATGGAGGCATAGAAATCATCCCGGGGAATTTCGCTCTCCGTTCCCGGATAAACATAGTCAATCGAAAGACCGTCGCTTACCGTGTCGGTCTCCCTGCGCACGGCATACCCATAGTAGAGATAATTGAGCGTCCTGTCTTCCGGGCGGCTCATACCGATGGACGCGATCGTAAAAGAAGGATCCACCGTCGTCTCCGACATGACAATATCCAGATTGCGAAGCGTCACATCTGCTGCAAAACGGGACAGTGAGATCATCTCTCCCGATGCATTGCTCTGCATGGCAAACAGCGGCAGGGCGTACCGGGTCTCAAATCGCCAGAAATACTCCGCGTCCAGTCCCTTCCCGATTGCCCACGGCGGCGCATACTCATTCTGCAGATACCACACACCCGGTGCAAAATACTGGTAATCTGTATACTCTGAGGACTCCTCCATCGTAAAAGACAGCTTCGTGGCAAACCCCAGATCGTCTCCGGCCTGCTCCACCCGCACCTTTCTTGAAATCTTCATCCCCTCGCCCGCCGTCTCATACGTATCTGCAAAAGAAAGCCTGGAACCGGCCGCTGTGTCCACCGTTCCCCTGCCGGTCACCCTTTCTTCTTCCAATGTTATTTCCCTGTACGGCGCATCATAAAAGTCTGTGATCGCCTCGGCAGTCTTCACGAGTGCGTAAAGCGGCCGCTTATTATAGTACAACAGCCGTCCTTCTCTCTTAAGTTGTACGCCGCCCTTCGTAAAACAGGCGCGGTATTTCCCAAATTTCACTTCCATCCGTTTTTCCTCCATTCCGAAGCGTTTTGCGCTGAGTCCAATTCCTGGTTGAACAGCAGGCCTTCCTGTTCTTCGCACCGATAGGGAATCTCATACAGCATCCGCTTTCATAAACCATTAAACTATTTACTGTGCCCCGTTTCTGATCTCCTGTGGTGTAAACCCTGTATGCTTCTTAATATAATGACTGAAATACGAGGCCGTATTCAAACCTGTCCGCTCTGCGATCGTCTGGATCGGCATCCTGGAATCCGTCAGAAGACGCTTCGCTTCATTCACCCGCTGCATCATAATATACTTTCCGGGCAGCGTACCTGTTATCTCTTTATAGATCCTGGACAGATATACCGGATGCAGCCCCACCAGCTCTCCCAGTCTGACCATCGACAGATCCTCCGAGATATGTTCCAGAATAAAGGTATTGACCTGGTGCACAATCTGGCTTTTCACATCTGTCTTCACATTCTGACGCAGCCTGAAATAATGATCCGCCACCGTCTCCAGAAAGTTCATCGCATCATAAAATCCCTTATGGAGATCATAATTCGCCAGTTTGCGGATATCAAACTGCCCACAGACATCGCTTTCTTTGGGCAGATTATTTAAAAGCGCCTGCAGAAGGATGGACGCACATACAAGATAGACAGAGGCTTTTGTAAACCGTACGCTTTTGCAGTATTTATTCTTTATTTCATTCAGCAGTGCAAAGAACACCTCGGGATCGGCATTGGACAGACTCTCTTCCAGCCTTTCCGTATCTGTTACTCCTACAATAGCAGCTCCTTCGTTCCACGTATAGTACGAAAATTTCTCTTCTCCACAGAGCTGGATACCTTCCGTATCATCAATCTCAAATCTGGAATACTGCAGCACGGAAAAGGCATCCGCCGCCTTATCCAGATTGACGCTGCCGTCATACACACATACCAAAGGGGAACACTGTCCTGATTTCTCACAGACCTTTTTTGCAATTTCCAGAAAGCCCTTTAATTTCGCCGCTTTATTCTCTTCATCCTGCGCCAGAAGGATTCCTGTATTCACTGTCACAAGCGAACTCACCGTCCGGAAAGCCGGCGCCAGAACAGACTCAATCGTTTTGAGCATATCGTTTTCCGTCAGCAGATCATCGTGCGATTCAAAGAAAACCGCCGTCAGTAGAAAATTCCGTTCACAGACAAACCTGTCATTGATCATCGACATCCGCTCCGTAAAATACTGCCTTCTCTTCCCTTCCCATTTTTCATTAAAGATCAGTTCCCTGATGCAGTCCCTTTTCAGCAGCGGCAAAACCTCCTTCCGGCGGTCCTGCTGTTCCACAAGTCTTCTTTTTTCTTCATACAGTCGTTCCAGCTTCTCATACCCCTTATTGACGGCTTCCAGAATCGCTTCGTCGCCATCCATTTTCAGCACGAATTCCATAGCCTTCGTATGGACTGCTTTCTGGGCATATTCAAACTCTGACTGTCCCGTCAGAAAGACAGCGACGCAGTCAGGCCAGACCGTCTCAATAATATTCAGCAGTTCAAAACCATCCATTCCCGGCATGCAGATATCCGTGATCAGCATATCAATCCTGTGATTCTCAAAAATATCCAGCGCCAGGGCCGCGGAAGCCGCTTTATAGACAAAAAATTTCTCCTGACATTCCTTCTCCAGCATACGCCCAAGAGATTCCAGAATAAAGGGTTCATCATCCACCACCAGAAGATTGTACATAGATATCCTCCACTAATATATTTACCAACGCCAAAAATCCGCCGTCCTCCCGGTTGTCCACATAAAGGCCGCTTTTTCCTTTATACCATCTCCTGATTCTGGCATTCGTATTGGCAAGGCCGTGTATTTCTTCCGAATTGATCTCTTCTATACTAATCTTTCGCTTCAATTCCATCAATTCATCTTCTTTCAGGCCATCCCCGTTATCTTCAACACAAAAGCTGAAATAACCGTCCTGATAGTCTGTTCTTATCCTGATCATACCCCCTTCCAGACAGTTCTTCATGCCATGTTCATAAGCATTTTCCACTAATGGCTGCAGGATCAGGGGAATAATCTTTAAATCTTTCGCCTGATCCGGTACCGGCTCCATAAACACATGAATCCGTTCTCCGAAGCGGGCCTTCTGGATCTCCAGGTAATCATTGATATGCTCAATTTCCTGCTCTAAACTGACAAAGCAGTCATTCGTTCTTGTTATATATTGATAATATTTAGACAAATGCCTGGCGAAAGAAGCAATCGTCTCATTCTCCTCCGCGCGCGCCATCCGATAGATCATAAAGATACTGTTGTACAGAAAATGAGGCCGGATCTGGTATTGCAGCTGCCGAAACTCCGCCAGCCGCGCCTGGTATTTCATTTCCATATTTTCTCTGCTCAGTTCCTCCACATGCGAAATAACCTGGTTATATCTCTTATAAATCACTGCCAACTCATCCGTTTCATCTTCTTCGATAAAATAATGGTTGTTCCTGTCCTCCATCGCATCGATGATCCTGTCCATAGGTTTTACCAGTTTGCGCTCCACATAGAACGTATAAGACAGGAAAAGAACAATGACTAACAAGGTCAATCCGGCATTCAACAGCAAAAAGAAGGACAACGACCTGCTGATCACACTGTCCGGACAAAAGTAAACGATCCATATCCCTGTTCTCGCACTGTAGATGCAGGAACCCAGTTCCTCACCCCGCACTCTGAAAGACTGTGCATCCTTATGCTCCGCCAGATATGCCCTTACCGCTTCCAATCTGACCGTATCCGCCTCCGTCTCCACGAAATTCCCGCCGGAACCGGACAGCATATTCCCTTCTTCCGAGAGAAGGTAGATGCTTTCCTCCCCTTCTCCCAGCATGTCGTTCAGAGTATGGTTCAAAGACTCCGGTGACAACGTGATCCGGCAGTAATAAGCCGCATTTTTTCCCTCTCCTTTCAACGCCTGCACAGGAAAATAAGAGGTAAATACGATCCCCTCCTCCTCATCTGCATTGATCATCCGGTAATCATAATAGTTATCCCCTTCATAATGCCGCATGATCGGCTGCGAATCGCTGATCACAATTCCCTTACGCGGATAATACATTTCTGCCTTATCTACGATCGTGTACATTTCTTTGATCTCAGAAAGCCGCCCGGATATTCTTTTGATCAGCAGCGTATTCTCATAATTGCCGGCTCCGCCCCACAAAACATTGAGCTTTGAAGTATTCAGATCAATAAGCACCGTATTCTGAATCTTTAACAGACTGTCAATATCCTGTTCCATCCGGCTTTGCATATAGGCAGCCTGGGCATCCAGACTGCCAAGCATCTGTTCCAGCAGAATATGTCGGCTGTATGCATTTCCCATGATTCCCATCACGTAGAACCCAATGCATACGAAAATGACCGATCCTAATACCTTGCGGGATGTTTTTAACCTGAAGATCATTTTCATTACTGTCATTATCCTTTCACAGAGCCAAGTACCATACCCTTTACGAAATATTTCTGTAAAAAGGGATATACCAGCATGATCGGAATGATGGACAGGAAGATCTGTGAGCATTTTATGGTCCGGTCAGAGACGGAGACCAGTGTCTCCCAATCTATGGAAGAACCGGACGTTAAGCTTGACTGGATCACGATCGTCTGCAGATAACTCTGCAGCGGATACTGAGTCGGCCTGTTCATCAGAATGATACCGTCAAACCAGGAATTCCAGTGGTGCACGATGGAAAACAGACAAATCGTCGCCATAGATGCCTTGGAAAGCGGCACATAAATCTTTGACATGATCGTCCACTGCCCGGCTCCGTCCATCACCGCCGCCTCTTCCAGTTCCTCCGGAATTCCCCGGAAGAAATTCAGCATCAGAACAACGCTGAATACCGGTACCGCCCCCGGAAGCACCAGCGCCCATATTGTCCCCAGAAGATTCAGACTCTTGATCGTCATAAACCACGGAATCAGACCGCCGTTTAACAACATGGTCAGAAAGAAAAACCAGGCATAGGCCGTTCTGGCTTTAAATCTATGCGTGCTCTTGGACAGTGGATAAGCCGTGATCACACACATAAAAACATTGATGGAAACTCCCAGTGCGCATCTGAGAAGCGATACACCCATGGATCGCCAGAAATCGACTCTCATCGCCACATACTTGTAGGAATTGATCGTAAAATCAACCGGCCAGAGCGTGACCAGTCCTGCCGTCACCGAGGCATTGCCACTCAGCGATATGGCCAGAATATTAATGATCGGCAGAATGCAGACCAGAGCCAGCGCGATCAGGAATATCGTATTACATACATGAAAAACCCTGTCTGCCGCAGACATCCTGATTTTATTTGTTTGAGGTTCCTTTTTCGCCATTCTGCACCTCCTAGAAAACTCTGTAATCAAACAGTTTATATGCCAGATAATAAGATACGGAAATAAAGAAACAGGATACGGCCGACTTAAAGACACCCATAGCCGTGGCCGGACCAAACTGTGCATCTATCATACCGATTCGATAAATAAACGTATCGATGACATCTCCCGTCTCATACACCTGCGGGCTGATCAGATTCCAGATCTGATCAAATCCGGCATTCAGAATATTACCCAAAGACAATACCGCCATCAATACAATAATCATCCTCATGCCCGGCAATGTAATATGCCACATCTTTCGAAACCGTCCCGCACCGTCCATTGTCGCCGCCTCATAAAGACTCTGATCAATCCCCGTAATGGCCGCCAGATAGACGATAGTCCCAAATCCGAACCCTTTCCAGATATCTGTCCAGATGATCGTTGCCTGAAAATATCTGTTATCCCCCAAAAAAAAGATCGACTCCAGCCCCAGCATATTCAAAAAGCTATTTACAATACCACTGGATGGCGACAGAATATCAAGCAGCACACCACTGAAAATAACCCAGGACAGGAAATAGGGCAGATAGATCGCCGTCTGAACCGTCCTGCGGAATTTAGATGACCGCACCTCATTCAAAAGGATTGCCACAATGATCGGCACCACCAGCGAGAGGATGATCTTCCAAAACGCAATACTGATCGTATTCCTCAACGCCGCAAGCGCTCCCGGCATGTTAAACAGATATGTAAAGTTCTCAAATCCGATCCATTTCTGATCCCCAAACAGACCCTTGGCCGGTATAAACTTCTGAAAAGCAATGACCATCCCGGCCATGGGAATATAACTGAATATAAAAGTCATGATCACACCCGGCAACAACATGATATGAAACGGAAGTTCCTTTTTCAATCTGATCTGTCTTCTCTGTATCTTTTCTTTCTTCATTTTGCCCTCCCTTCCGACAATTGATCTCTTTGACTGACCAGCGCAAGGGCAGAAATAACTGCCCCTGCGCCATAAATTCTATTACCTGTAACAATTTTCCGTCGTATCCCTCTGCTGTTACTTTGCTGTAGCATACCACTCATTCACTTCTGCCGTGATCTGCTCTCCGCCTAATTTGTTAAAACTCTCCACAAAGACATCAAACTCTTCGATCGGAGACTCGCCCATAATGATCTTGGTGAAAGTTTCGTCCCGCATGGATTCCAGGGTAGACATTTTCTCGGTCATGGTCTCGGTAGGTGCTCCCGAAAACCGGTTGATATAGATTCTGTCTTCCGAGATCATACGATCAATGGCTGAATAGGAACTCGGATCCGGTCCATAAATTCTCTCCCAGCCCCATTCCATACTGGTGCCTTCTCCCGAATAAAACCTGTCTAACTTATCCCAGATAGACTTTGCCTCTCCGTTTAAGGAATCTGTGGCATCATTGGCTTTGGCCGCTTCGATGTCCCGGAACGCCATTACGTTCTTCAGAGGCATCTGTGTCTGCACAGGTGATAATTTCCAAATACTCTCTGCTTCCGGCGGTGCATAATATTTACCGTTATCTCCCGTTTCACCCCAGCACTTTTCGATAAACACATTCGCCATCTTTACAACTGCTTCCGGATGCTCGAAATTCTTATTTACGACAAGCCATCTGGAGACACCAACTTCTGCGGAAACTTCCGCCGGATCCCCACTGACGGACACCGGTTCATAAGCCGTCCACAGCGCATTGTTGTCAAGACTGTAATTGGAATGAAAGTAAACAAGCGGCAGCCACTGCTGTCCATAAGTCACGCCGCACTTTCCTGCCGCCGCAGTCTCACCGGCCTTGGAAGAATCCATAACGCCAAACTCCGGATCAATACAGCCCTTTTTATAAAGCTCCTGCAGTTTAACCAGCGCTTCCTTACATTCCGGCTGAATGCCGCCGTATACCAACTCGCCATCCTTCTCTACCCAGATCGTCGGATGCGCGCCGAATGCGTCGAAGAAACCTGCCAGACTTCCGTAATTCCTTGTAAGAACGTTAGGAGAACCTGTCACACCGAGGCCGTATGTGTCATCCACACCGTTCCCGTCAGGATCATCCGTCGTAAATTTCTCGATCACATTGATTAGTTCGTCTATCGTCTTAGGCTGAGACAATCCCAGGTTCTCAAGCCAATCCTGACGGATCCACAGCAAATCAACAGAATCGCTGGCTCCGGAGGATTCCGGTATGCCGCACAGCATGCCGTCCTTCTGCGCCGCAACAAAAGCGGTGTCCCCCTCCTGCATCATCACGCTTTTCGTAAAGTCTGATGCGTAGGTATCAAAGACCTCCGTCATATCCCAGATCAGTCCCGCATCGGCAAGCTGCATCATCTGAGAAGCAGTAACTTCCATCACGTCCGGCAGTTCTCCGCTGGCTATGGTCACGTTCACTTTCTGCTCATACTCTGTCCTGCCTTTTACATACCAGTCATAAACTACCTGAACCCCGATCTCTTCCTTATATGTGTCCAGCCACATGTTCTCTTCCACAGACTGTCCCGGAAGATTTGCAAGCGCATTGTCATACATATTTTCATCCACCTGCCTTGCAAAATGGATCTCGAGTCCATCCTCATATTTTCCGAAAGGATCCACACTCTCCTGTGCCGTCCCCTGATCGTCGGCGCCATCCGTTTCCGCTGTTGCCGTCTCATCGCTTTTCTCTGTTTCCGCCTCACTGCTCTCCGTTGATGCCGCGGGTGCGCCATCTCCGGCCGCCTTTCCTCCACAACCCGCAAGACTTGCCAGGATAAGCGACTGCACCATCAAAATACTGAGTACTCTTTTTTTCTTCATCCTACCCTCTCCTTCTGTAAAAAACAAATTTCAATTTACAAGTTAATTGTACTAACAGATCATCCAGGAGAGCAATTGCGCATTTTAAACATTTGTTGCTTTTTTACAAGTTTTTACTTTTTTGTAGTTCTTTTTCGGCACTTTTTACATTACCCCGAATCGTAAGGTATACGTATTGTCTATTGAATCCCCAACCAATCAGCCATTCAGCAAATTTGTGAACGATTTGGCAGAGTTTTCATGGACAAGTTAAAATCAGCATATGAAAATGGTCCGGATATAAAAAAAATTGCAGGTCACATGGGAAAAATTTATGAGAAGAAGATTTTAGACGTAAGGAATTAATGGAATGAGTGGCAAAAATGGGCGTTGATATAATCAGATTACCTGACCGGTTCATAGCACACCATTCTCCTGTTTCTACTATAATCCAATCAATGTCAGTCAGCTATATTATGAATCTCGATACCCTCTGAGTTCCGTTTAACTCGATCATTCTGTTTAGATACGTTATTCTTGCTATTGTCTTCATAGAATCACCCGCTTTCAAAAGTTTAATATTTTCATTTTTTTGAAAATATACAGATCGGCACGCTCATCACCATCACCGAACCAAAACAGGAGAAACTCACAGCCGGAGGCGGAACGGGAAAACCGACAGCAGCAACGGCTATTCCCTGTTATTTTCGCCCCAGACACATAACTGATCCAGGACTGCCATCAGGGATCTGCCCCTGTCGCTCAGGCTGTATTCGACCTTCGGCGGTATCTGTGGATATTCTTTTCTGATGATAAGCCGGTCTGTTTCCAGTTCTTTCAGATTGTTGCTGAGTGTTTTGTCTGACACTTTTTTCAGATACCGTCTTAACTCATTAAATCTCACAACGTCAAACTCCATCAGACAGTAAAGTATGACCATCTTGTGTTTACCGGATATAAGAGACAGTGTATAGCTGAACCCTGTATCCTCGAAATTTGCCTTTTCAATATAATTCTTTATCATTTTACGCTTTCCTTTAAGATAGTACTTGTAACTTTTCCACTACCTGTTACAATTATATATATGGACGCAGATCCTGTCAATCAAAAACAAGAAACGAGGTAATTACAATGAGAAAGAAACTCAACATAACAGAAGGCATCTTCCCGATGCCGGTTTTAATGGTAGCTACCTACAATGAAGATGGCAGCGTTAATGTTATGAATGCCGCCTGGGGTACCATGCAGGAAAGGGGCAATGTAGCACTCAACCTGACAAAAACACATAAAACGGTAAAGAACATCAGGGAAAGAGGCGCTTTTACGGTTAGTATCGCTGATGCCGCCCATGTAGTGGAAGCGGACTATTTCGGTGTCGAATCAGGCAACAGGGTTTCAGACAAATTTAAGAACAGCGGTCTCACCGCAAGTAAGTCCGAAACCGTGGATGCTCCGATCATCAATGAATTTCCACTCTGCCTTGAGTGTGAATTTATTGAATATCAGGACGGTACATACGGATGCGGTGTCATCGGCAGGGTAGTAAATGTCACAGCAGATGAAAGCGTCATGGCTGGTGACAAGGTTGATATGTCTCTGGTAAACGCAATCGCTTTCGACCCCTATACACATGGCTATTATAAGGTTACCGAAAGAGTGGGGGAAGCCTTCAAAGACGGCCTGCAGTTAAAAAAATAATACCGGCACAGGGGACTCCGGACGGAGGCCCCTGCTCTGCTCAATTTCCTTTGGACAGACTCATAATCCCATTTGATGACAGGTATCCCATCCCATACAGTCAAGTCCCTTCATGCCTCACCGGATCACCGCCCGTCGGGCCACCAGATACGCTGCCCCATAGTACATCAGATACAGCCCCAGCATCGCTGCCGCCGTGACAGACGTGATCACCGGCACGCTTCCCGCCATCCTGTCTATATGCAGCGCATTCACGATCCGCATCCCGATCATACAGGTCGGTATGCTCATCATCATCGCCGAACCAAAAGGCAGCAGAAAGAAGAAAAATGTCTGCCCGAACAAGGCCCTGCCCTGCTCCCGTTCGTCTGCCCCCAGCCTGAACAACACTTCATAACGCCGCCTGTCCTCCGTCAGATCAGACAGCATCTTAAGCGCCAGGATCGCCAACGCCATCAGCAAAAATACCGCCGCCACAAACAGCGCTCCCGCCACGATGACGGCGCTCGTCTGGTTATCCAGCTGCCGTCCATACTCCCGCAGGAAAAAGTCGCTGCGCTGCCTCGTCTCCCTTCTGTCTCCATACCCGGTCACATCCGGATAGGTCAATTCCTTCCTGAGCGCCATCCCGTCGTATGCCCCGTCCTCCAGATCGTACGCCACAGAAAACAGCACCTTTTCCATGGAAGCTACCGCTTCATCCGGCACCACCGCAAAAAAGTAAGTCCTGCAAAAGGTCGGATATTCCTCCGTATACCCCCGAAACCGGTAAGTCTTCCCCGCTTCTGTAAACGTAACGCTGCCAAAATCCGTCATCCCCACCCGGCCGTCGATGCTGACGATCAGATACTCGTCCACCAGCGTTACCTTCTCATACCCCAGCGGCTCGATCAGCGCATTGAAGTCTCCCGCCGGCATAAAAAAATCCACCAGTCCTGCATACCCCACATCTTTCGACCAGCAGGTATGCTCATACAGCTCCCGCCTGCCCGTGGTATACAGCTGATACGGAATCTTCTTTAGAATGGCACGATACTTTTCGATCCGCCGCTCACATTCCGCCAGCGGGATGGCATTTTCCTGCTCCCTGCCCTCAAAGAAACGGTCCTCACAGTAAGTCGCATCATAAGGATAGCTCCTCTCAAGCATTTCCGCCTGCCCGCCTTTTATGATAAAAGACAGATTCACCCAGATCACCGCAAAAGTCAGAAGGAAAGCCAGACTCCCGTGCATCAGGGCATTGCTGCTCAAAGAACCGGAAAGCTGCCGCAGCACAAAAGTACGGCTGCCCCTTATCCTGAACTGCCTGCACCTTAACAGAAGAAACACCACACTCTTCGTCAGCGCCACATGAAAAAGCATAAGCGCCAGCGCAAACATCCCCATGACCGTGATCAACGAACCGGCCGACCCTCTGCTCTCCCGGATCAGCGCCTCGATCTGCCCGCTCATGCTCACCAGGCATCCAACCACCACCGTTACCGCCGCCAGCATAACACAGGCCCAGCACACCGGATGCCGCACCGCCTTCTCCACCTTTTTCTCTCCGTGAAGCAGATCATGGATACTAACTTTACGCAAATACCCGGACGACACCAGCAGCGCTGTCACGAAGATCCCCGCCACCACAGCCACCGTGATCCGCAGTCCCTGCAGAGAATACCCGGAAAAAGCATAGGCCGCCTCCGTCATCCGCATCACCAGTGCCAACAGCCCCTGATACAGAAAAAGCCCCAGCACCAGCCCCGCTCCCAACGCAGCTCCGCAGATCAGCAGCGTCTCAAACAGAAAGATCCGCAGGATATCTCCCCGCTGCATTCCAAGCGTCAGATAAGTGCCAAACTCCCTTCTGCGCAGTTTCAGCATAAAAGAAGTGGCATAGCTGAGTACAAAGGCCACCACCAGTCCCACCAGAGCCACCAACCAGGTCAATATCGTACGCAGGTCACTTTCGCCATTCAGGAGCAGTAACAGCGCATCGCTGTAGAGCACATTGTTCACTGCAAAAAGCAGCGCCACCGTAAATGCCACCGTCATAAAGTAGATCAGATAATTGGTAAACTGCCTTTTCACATTCCGCACTGCCAGTTTAAAAAACATCCGTCTCACCTCCCAGCGCCGCCGTAGCGGAAAGAATCGCCTGATACATCTCCTTCCGGGTTCTGCCGCCCCGGTTCACCTCGCTCCAGATCTGCCCGTCTTTCAGAAAAAGCACCCGCTCCGCATAAGAGCCCACCACCGGGTCATGCGTCACCATCAAAACAGTAGCCTGCAGCTTTTCATGCATCATCTCGAAAGTCTCCATCAACAGCCTGGAATTTCTGGAGTCCAGCGCTCCCGTCGGTTCATCCGCCAGAACAAGCGCCGGAGCCGTGATCAAAGCCCGGGCACACGCCGCTCTTTGCCGCTGCCCGCCTGAAAGCTCCCAGGGAAATTTCCCCAGCTGGTCTTTGATCCCCAGAGCCGCCGCCACTCTCTCCAGTTCCTCTTCCGTCTTCCGAAGCGCCTCCCGTTTCAGATTTAACGGCAGTATGATATTCTCCCCGATCGTCAGGGTATCCAGCAGATTATACTCCTGAAAAATAAACCCCAGCTCATCCCGCCGAAAAGCTGCAAGCTCTTTCTCCTTCATCCCGGACAGATGCTTTCCCCGGATACAGATATCCCCAGAGCTGGCCCGGTCGATCGTCGCGATCACGTTGAGCAGCGTACTTTTCCCCGATCCCGAGGCTCCCATGATCGCCGCAAACTCTCCTTCCCGCACCCCAAACGATATCCCGTCAAGCGCCTTTGTCACCACACTGCCCCTGCCATAATACTTCGTCACATTCGTAAGCTGTAAAATTTCCCTCATACAACCACCTCCATGTGCCTACTATACCACACCCTTCCTCATCCTTTTCTATCCCAATCTCTCCTCAACTCTTACATTTTTGTAAGGCTACAGTGAGAACGTAAACCGCGTATAGCGTCCCGCTTCCGACTCCACCGTAAATCCGATCCCCAGCTTTTCACACAACCGCTTCACCACATACAGCCCCATACCCGTACTGTTTGGGAACTTCTCCCCGTTGGTCCCTGTAAACCCGCGGTCCGTGATCCGTTCCAACTCATGGGACGGCACCCCGATCCCGTCGTCCTCCACAACGATCCTGTTTCCTTCCGCCCGCAGCAGAATCCGGCACCCCGGACAGTACTTGGCCGCATTGACCAGCAGCTGCTGTACCATATAAGACATCGACTTCTCATCCCCATAAGCCGTGAAATCCCCCGTAAGCTCCACCCTGATTTTGGCCGCGATCAGAATTTCCATCTGCCTTTTGACCGCCTCTTCTAAAAGTCTGCCCGCCGAAAAGCGCACCGCCCGGATATCCCTGTCTGCGCTGCGAAGCCTTGCATAGTACAGAATGTCTTCCGTCAGATTATCGGCCCGCCTGATCTCCCTGGCGCAGCGGCCCGCCACCTGACACACCTGCCCTCTGCACAGCGATCCCTGGTTGGCCAGGATCAGCGAACAGGCCGTCAGCGGCGTCTTCAACTCATGGATCCACCGCTCCACATACTCCATATATTCTTCTTTCTCCCGTCTGGCCGTCTCCGCCGCGTCAATGGCCGAGGCGGAAACACTTTTCATCACCCGGTAATAGCAGCGTTCCACACCGCCTGCCGGCACGGGCAGTACCTCCCCTGCCAGATACCGTTCCGGCAGACTGGCAAGCAGATTCTCCAGCTGCGCAAGCCTCCTTTTCAGCACCAGATAATCTACCGCCAGATACAGCGCCGTAAACAAAAAGATCCCGCCGTACAACACCGCAGTAAAAGCCGGCGTTACACCACAGATCAACAAAAAGCACAAAAGCAGGATCAGTCCCACACCGTCAAGCAGCAGAAGGACCATTTTTCCCTGCAGATATTCCCCGACTTTCATAACCGATACCCCACACCGCGGACCGTGCGGATAAACGCATCGGCTCCCATGCGCCGCAGCTTTTCCCGCAGCCTGTTAATATTGACATACAACGTATTCTCGTCGATAAAGCAGCTGTTGTTCCACAGATCTTCGACGATTTCCTGTCTGGTGCACAGATCCTTTTTCATCAGACAGGCAAGGATCCGGGCTTCGTTCTTCGTCAGCTCCGCCGTCTGTTCCCCGTAGCCCACACGCAGATCCGCCAGATAAAGCGTCAGGCCCCGCACGGTACGTACCGGCTCTGCATTCCGCTTCAACAATCTGGCGATCCGCATCAGCAGGACCGCGGAGTTATAGGGTTTGCGGATATAGTCATCCGCCCCGACACCGAATCCCACGATCTCGTCCTCCACGGCCTCTCTGGCTGTCAGGAAGATCACCGGCACATCCGAATGCTTCCGCAGCCTGCGGCAGATCTCGAACCCGTTCTCCCCCGGCAGGTTGATGTCCAGAAGCGCCAGATCGCAGGGTAGATCCTCTGTGACCTGATATCCGTCCGCGCGAAGAAGCGCCGCCAGTTCTTCCCGGATCACCGGGTCGTCCTCTATCACTAAAATTTTGTACATACTATTCTCCTAAACCGTCAACATCCACCAAAACAAAACATACCGCCACTTCTTCCGCTCCCGCAGCGTCGCCAGCAGTTCCTGCCGCTCACGGACGGCGGTCTGCAGCATCTCCTGTTCTGCCGCCTTTTCCCCATACAGAATCTCTTCATAGTCACTGATACACTGCAGGGCGCACAGGATTCCGACCGTCTCCTTGTCCCTGTCTCCCGAAGCCCCTTCGGCAAACGCCTGTCCCCGGTGTCCTCTGGTGTTTCGCAGCATATTTCCCTGCGCCACACGCACTCTGGCCCCCCCCCGCAACGTACCGCCCTGCTCTGCCCGCGCTCCAGCACCCTGCAGCGTACCGCCACGCACCGCACGCGCCCGGAACTCCTGCAATGTCTCTCCCTCTTCCCTGCGCAGCCCGAGAAATCCAAGCGCCCGCACGACAACGGCAATCTCCATCCGAAACTGCCCCGTCACATCCATTCTTCGGTAATGCCGTCTGCGTATCGCCTGCTGCAACGCCAGAATGCCGCTCCCTGTCACGCAGACAGCCAGCGCCGCATAGCCAAATACCGCCAGAAACCGCAGGGCCTGTGCCCCTGCTGCCGGGGTTTCCTCCACAGCCGGAAGCTCCTCCTTTGCAGACGCGGCCGCAGCCGCAGCCCCTGTCGTCCTGCGTCCGGCATCCCCGTTAGAAACCGCCAGACTCCCGTTCCCTTCTTCTGTCGCCCAGGGCGTATAGCGAAGGCCTGCATATCCCGGTGTGGGCTCGAAAGGAATCCAGCCCACACCGTCGAAATAAACTTCCGGCCAGGCATGGGCCATATCGCCGTACACAGACACCTCATCCTTCCCTTTCATCGGCACGCAAAACCCCTGCACATACCGGGCCGGCATTCCCTGTGCCCTCGCCAGCAGCACGAAAGCCGTAGCAAAATGGGTGCAGTACCCTTCCCTGCCTTCCAGCAGAAAATATTCCAGAAATGCCCCCGCATCCCCCGTCTCCTCCGGCAGTCTGCGCGGCTGCTTCGTATAAGTAAAGGATGTCAGCTCCGCTTCCAGCCGCCGCAGCCGCTCCAACGGATCCTGTGCCCCCACCGTCAACTCCTCCACATACTGCCGCGTCTTTTCCGAAAGCTCCACGTCCTCCATGTACACCTGGTAAATCTGCTGCCGCCGTTTCTCCGCGTCTGCCGACCTGCCTGCACCTGCACCATACTGATCTTCCGCTCCTCTGCCCGCCTCGACCGTATCCGTACTGGCTGTACCTTCCCTGCCCGTCTCGGCTGCACCAGCCTCGCTCCGGCCGGTCCCGTTCCGGTCTTTTGCCACATCCTCTGCTCCCGCACCCGTGCTCACCGCCCGCACAAAGCGGTCAAAGACGTCCGCACCCGCATTGAGCTGATAATAATTGACCTCATACGTCGTGCCGTATCCCCTTTTTTCCCGGAAAAGAAGGTTGTCCCCGTCCCAGGCATAGAATTCCCGGGTCCGCGCCATCCGGATATCTCTCGTCTTCAAAGGCGCGAACAGACAGGACGTACGGAAGTACTTATAACGGATCTGCAGCGTGACCGCAGAAATCTGATCCTGCATCAGGGCCGCTCCATACAGCCTCGCCGCCTCCTGGGTCTGCACCGCATCCCAGAATCCCCGCACACCGTCCTCCGCCGGCCCGAACCCTGTCCCATGATATTTCTGCTGCCAGCCCTGTCCGTCGAAAGTATCATAAATTTTCCCTGTCAGGTACACATTGGTCACAAGGCTGCCCGTCCCCTGCACCGTCATCATCTCCCGGTCATTTTCCTGCAGCTCATCCTGCAGCAGGCCATCCCTGGAAAACCCGCTCAACATCGTATCGAAATCATCTCCGCCGCCCCGCATGAAATTCTGGCTCATCCCGATCAAAGACTCACCGATCCGAGACCAGGTGTCCTTCACGAACCGCCACTCGTAAGGTTCCTCAGGCATTGGCATACACAGCAGCAGCACAAAATAAAGCCCCATAAAAGGCATGATCCACAGCATATACCGTTTCCGGTCTCTGCCCTTTACCTTATCCCATTCCCGCTGGATCCATTCCGCGTAGACGACCATGATATAACACAGCGAAAAGGCCACCGCCGTATGGGAAACCTCCCACTCCGTCAGCAGACAGAACAACAGGTAAGAGATCACCAGATCCGCCGTCAGCACCCTGATCACCAGAAACCGTTCCAGAATAAACTGCAGACCGTAGCAGGCAAAAGCCACTGCCGCCACCTGCAGGATCTCATATCCCGTCTGCCACTGCGCGGCCCATCCGTCCTGTCCCGTCTGCCACAGAAACCAGGAACGGACAAAAAGGCCGCTTTGCTCTGCGCCCAGAGCTGCCGCCACAGCCCCCAGAAACACAGCCGTCAGGAGTACGCACACCGCCCTGCCTTTGGCCGTACACCGCTGCAGTCCTGCGCAGAATAAAAGCACAGATACCGCGGTCAGGGCATGCAGATAAGAAAGCGTCCCGATTCCCAGAAACCGTCCCGCTCCGGCCAGCACAATGCCAAGCAGCATCCCCGTATACAACAGGCGATAACCGTTCTGCCCTGCCTTTTTCCAAAAATGCAGCCCGTCTCCCATCACAACTTCCCTTCCAGTTCCGCTTCCACAGGAACCACCACGATCCTTTTCCGCTCACTGCCAAACTTAAGATACTCGTCCATGTTCCCGTCCGTGACCAGACACAGTACTGCGATCCCGCCGCCCGCCGCGATCTGTTCCGCCATCTGCCAGACCGCATCCGACCACATATGCAGCACGAAAAAGAGGATCCTGCAGTCCTGCCATACCCCCGCTGTCAGAGCCTGCCTGCCCGTCTCCTCCACCGCTTCCTCTTTCGCAAAATCAATCCCGGACGCCTGCCGGTAAAAGGCATCGAAGTCCTGCAGATCCTGCACATGGCAGCGCACCATGCCCCGCTGTCCGTAACAGATATCACAGGCCATATTCCGCTGTGCAAAATAGACCGTAAGTGCCAGAAGCACCTCCAGCATCTTATTTTCCAGCGGCAGATATTCCCTGTTGTCGCCGCTGTAACGTTTCGTGTCGCACAGGATCGCGATACCCGTCTTCTCCTCTCCGGTGCGGTTCCTTACTTTCAGCGCCTGCGCTCTGGCGGTGGCCTTCCAATGGATCTGCTTCAGCGCATCCCCCGCCACATAATCCCGCACCACCACATCAGCCTGGGTCTGTACCCGATAGGTCTCCCGTTGCAAAAGATCCGCAATATCCGCGATGCACTGCAGCTCATCGACCCGCACGACCCTCGGCAGGACCAGCGCCTTGATCGTCTCCGGCACCCGGTAGCTGATCTGAAACAGCCGCAGAAAATCCGTGATCACGATCTCCTTGACCCCGACCTCATACTCTCCCCGGTATTTACAGACAAGTTTCGTCTCAAAAGTATATTTATCCCCCGGCAGCAGCTCATAAGAAGTCCCGTCTGGCAGCTTTTCCACATAGGAAAAAGAGGAAAACAGCCGCACGCCCACACTCGTAAATGCAAAATAATCGTCATTCTGCAGCACGAAAAAGTAAGGCACCGGCTGCCCGCACACCACATTCCTGCTCTCCAGTTTCTGATAGATCTTAAACCGGAGATAGACCGCCAAAAGATAGACCGCCGACACCACCGGTACAAGCGTCACCCCGAAAAAGAAGCCGTAGCTGACCGCTCCCCCGTAGAAACTGATCACGGGCAGCGAAAGAAGCCACAGCCCCAGCAATGCCCACCTGCGCAGCCTCGTCTGGCGGTCGGCGCCCGCCCTCTTCTTTTCATTCCTTTTCTCTCTTCTCTTCGCTATCCTTTTCATGTTCATGTTCTATCCTATCCGTTCATACGGGTATCTTCGCCTGCAGCACAAGGCTTTTCAGGACAGCGGCCGCATCCTCTTTCCGCAGCCTTGCGTCCGTGGAAAGCGCCAGCCGGTGCAGAAGCACCTGCATCGCCACCGTTTTTACATCATCCGGCTTCACAAAATCTCTCCCCATGAGCAGTGCATTTCCCTGCGATGCCCGGATCAGCGCCAGAAAAGCCCGCGGGCTGGCCCCCAGCATAAACCGCTCTTCCTGCCTGGTCAGATCTACGATATCCTTCATATAGTCAAGCAGCGCATCGCTCACACTGACCGCGGCTGCCGCTTTCCTCAGCTGCAGAATTTCCTCCGGCCCGCATACCGCCCGGGCGCTGTCCGGCGTCTCGCCTTTCAGATGCGCCTGTGCCATCCGGATTTCCTGCTCCCGCTCCGGATAACCGATGGAAAGCCGCATCATAAAGCGGTCCATCTGCGCTTCCGGCAACGGATAGGTTCCCAGAAATTCCACCGGATTCTGCGTGGCGATCACCATAAAAGGCTCCGGCAGCGCATGCACGACCCCGTCCACCGTTACCTGCCCCTCCGCCATCGCCTCCAGCAGACTGGCCTGGGTCTTGGGCGAAGTCCGGTTGATCTCATCCGCCAGCAGGATCTGGTTCATCACCACCCCTTCCCGGTATTCGAACTCCCCGGTTTTCATATTGTAGACCGATATGCCGGACACATCCCCCGGCAGCGTATCCGGCGTAAACTGTATCCTGCCAAAACTGCAGGCCGTGGTCTTTGCCAACACCCCTGCCAGCGAGGTCTTTCCCACACCCGGCACATCCTCCAGCAGCACATGTCCGCCCGCCATAAGGCACACCAGCATATCCTCCACCACATCTTCCCTGCCGATAAAAACACGGTTGATGCTCTCCCGCAATGTTTCGATTGTCTCAAAAATCCTCTGCTCCATTCTGCCTCCCCGTTAAATGCTTACGCCGTTTTTCCCTAAAATAAAAATACCGCAAAATGAATGCCTTGTCTACATTCGTTCTACGGTATTTCTCCCGCGCGGCAGTTCACAGCTGACCGCCGCAAACTGTATCGTTAACGACATTAGAAATTTCTTTAACGATAACGCATTGTATTACGCTCTATATTCCGAATTAATTCCCTACAATATCCACCGCATGCATGTAAGCATCCGAACCCCGGGCACACGAAACGGTCACCTTCCTGTCCGCAGTCAGCACCTTAAATCCCGTCATGCTCCTGACCACATCCATTTTCAGCTCCATCTCGCCCCACTTTGTATTCAGATAAAGTACATTCTCCGTCGATTTGGAAGCTACCGTGCCGGTCACTGTCGAGGTGGACGACGTATCTACCGATGCCGGAATCACAACTTCCTTCGCCGTCATGACCACTGCCGCATGCATGTAAGCGTCCGAACCCCGATAGACGGTGGCTGTCACGTTCCTGCCCGGCATCAGGAAAATACCGTTTCTGGAATCCGTGTTACCGTCGAGAACGATCTGCATCTCCCCATAAGAAGTCGTCAGATACAAGAGACCGTCCTTCGTCTTCGAATCCACGGTGCCGGTGACCGTGGACGTGCCGGCCGTCACCGTCCCCGTCGGCGAGGGCGTCAGCGAAGAGGCTGCCGCGGTAGAGCCGCTTCCCACGCTGCCGGACGCCGAATCTGTAATACTGGTGGCGTGCATAAAGGCATCGGAACCCCGCGAACAGGTGATCGTATATGTTTTATTGACTACCAGCACAGAGCAGCCGCTCATATTCGTGCCGGGATCCAGCTTGATCTGCATCTCACCCTGAGCGGTATTCACACAGAGAATATCATCTTTGGATTTCTCATTGATCGTCCCGGTGATCGTGGCATTGGTCGTGGAATCCAGCGCGATCGACTGTGACGGCGCCACAGAAGTGATCTTGACCGCGTGCAGATAACCATCCGAACCGTGGGATACCGAAACATAAATGTCCTTGCCCGGAAGCAGTATCTTACAGCCGCTGGCATCCGTGCCGCTGTCGATCTTGATCTCCATATTGCCCTCCCGCGTGGAGAGCTTTAACAGCTCGTTGGTCGTTCCCGCCATAACGCTTCCCTGTACCGTTGCGATCGTCTCGGCCGCCTGCACCTTCATCGGCGCCGGCAGCGCCGTTACCATGAGCAGTGCAAGACAAAACAGCGAGCATATCTTCGTGATCATATGCTTTCTCATAATGTACCTCCATAAAATATCTTACCGTTTACAATTCAGATTATGTAAACTCATAATACACCACTCCTTATGAAAAAGCAAGCTGCATTCTGTATTTTACCGCTTATTTTGCTGTTCCCTGAAAGTCCTGATCCTCCGTACACCTTCCCTTTCTCACAGCCTTTGGGGCAAATGCAGGATCCTTGCCGAATCGTTGTCTCATTTTACCCATGCGCAGTTCCATCCTATGTTATGTCACCGTAACCGGCAGGGCTTCTTGTCCGGCTTCCGGAGTCTGTTTTTCCATTTTCCCTGTGCAGGGACGGGGACGGTTCCAAGCAAACCTCCTATCCTTTCACCGCCCCCAGAGCAATTCCTTTCACGAAAAATTTCTGCACATAAGGATAGATGATCAGTATCGGTAAAATGCCCACCACTGCGATTGCCATACGTACCGTAGACTTCGGGATATCCACTGCTCCTGTCGCAGAAGCCGCAGCCGCAGAATTTGAAGATAAAAATTCCATATTTTTCAACATATTATTTAAAAGCTGCTGAATACTATAAAATTTACTGTCTGTTACATAATACAGTCCATTGGTCCAGTCATTCCAATACCCAACACCAATAAACATACCTATAACCACTGCAATGGGCTTCGAAAGCGGCAGAATAATATTTCCAAAAATCTTATATTCGCTCGCCCCGTCTATGTATGCCGCCTCCGACAGAGACGCCGGCACATTATTCTGTATATAGCTCCTTACCAAAATGACATTCATCGCTCCCATAAGAAGTGAAGGGATGAGCAACGCCCATATGGTGTTTTTGATATGAAAATATCTTGTGTACATGGTGTAAGTCGGAACCAATCCGCCGTTAAACAGCATGGTAAACAACAAAAACATGGTAAAAAATTTCTTCCCCGGAAAATCGTTCTTTGACAAAGCATAAGCATACAGCATAGTAATCAGAAGGCTCGCCGTTGTTCCTACAGCCGTTACAATGATCGTAATAAAATATGCTTTGAAAATCTGCATTTTTTCCGTCCAGATATAGGCATATGCTTCCATGCTCCATTTCTTTGGAAAAAAAGAATAACCATTCAGTGCAATTTCCGTACTGTCTGTGAAGGATGCAATAAACAGCAGGATAAAAGGAATAAGAATCAGTATAGTCGCTGCCGCCATAATGATATTTGCAATGATCTGAACCTTTTTATTCGTCTCGCCCATTTATCTCTCCCTCCTAGAACAATGCATTTTCTGCGCTGTATCTGGTTGTAATCCAGTTTGCCAATAAAATCAGAAGAAATCCTACAACCGACTGATAAAAACCTGCCGCCGAACTCATCCCCACATCGCCCAGCGTGATCAATCCGCGGTATACATATGTATCAATCGTACTGGTTGCATCAATCAATGCTCCTGAACTCATAGGTACCTGATAGAACAACCCAAAATCCGAATAGAATATTCTTCCCACGTTTAAAAGCATCATGGTGATAATCGTAGGTTTAATAAGCGGCAGTGTAATATAGCGTATTTTCTGCATCTCTTTGATTCCATCTACTGCCGCCGCCTCATACAACTCCTGGTCAATTCCAAGAATAGAAGACAGATATACGATCGTTCCATAGCCCACACCCTTCCAACAGTTGATCACTACCAGGATAAGCGGCCAGTATTTTGGTTCTGTATACCATGAGACAGGTTCCAATCCCATAGCACTTCTGACCCCGTTAAAAAGTCCGGTGTCGCCAGCCAGGAAAGCATATGCCAGATAGCTGACAATGACCATGGAAATCATAAACGGCAACATGATTACCGTCTGATAACATTTAACAGCCATTTTATTTTTGATTTCACTAAGCAGGATTGCGAACAACAATGCAACTACCAGATTAATGATGATAAATGTTACGTTATAGCAGATCGTGTTTCTCGTAATATTAAAAGCGTCAGGAGTCTTGAAAAGATACTCAAAATTCTTCAGTCCGGCCCAGTCGCTTCCCCAGATTCCTTTCTGCCAGTTGACATTCTTAAATGCCATTACCAATCCGCCCATAGGCAGGTAGTTGTTTATCAGAAGATACAGGAAACCCGGCAGGAGCATAACATAAATTGGTATATTTTTTTTCAGTTTTGTTTTCATGGTAACCCTTTCCAATCTCTTCTTAACAAGCTGGACTGCCATAAGTGAACTTTCGGCAGTCCAGCGAAATTTAAAGTTACTCAGCACTCCATGCGTCCAGCTGGCTTTGCATTTCGTCTACAATATTCTGCATCCCTGCCGCTTCCAGCTCACTGTTAAACTGTGCCACTGCTTCCTCTGGGTCAGCCATCCCCGAATAGATCATAGCCGTATACTTATCAAGCACATTCTGCACTGCAGTAATCTCCGTTTTTACGTTAGCAGAGTCAAAAGTAAATCCATATGCCGGGGAGAAGGTGGCATTGTTATTAAACTCTTCATATTGCGCCCAGATGTTATCCGGGTCAGTCTCCCATGCAAGGCCAATAGAGCCATTACCTGTCAGCCATGTTTCATTGGTCCAGCCAACTGTCGTACCGTCAACACCTTCCGGGTATCCGGCTACTCCATCACGTACCTCTACATAATCGCTGCCCTCGATTCCATAGTGCAGCAAATTCTGTGCTACAGGATTCGTATAAATCATGTTTAAAACTGCCAGTGCTTTCTCAGGCGCATCGGAACCTGTCGGAATCGTATATTGAAATCCTGCAACATTGCTTGTTCCTGTTACACAGTCGGTAATCGGAATCACCGTCACATCACATCCCGAATTGAGGCTTTCCTGTGTCTTTGTGCCGGGATGAATCGGACCTACATATCCAAAACAGCTTCCCGCTTTCAAAAATGTCTGCCTGGTGTCCGTAAGGGTAGTAGAGTCTGCAATATAATACCCTTTCTGATTCCAATCGTATGCCAGCTTCGCCACATCCATAAACTCGTCAGAAGCATAGATGTTATAAGCCGTAAGTCCCTGGCTTCCATCAGCATAAACGCCTGCTATATTTGTCTGCAGAATATCAAAGGTACCGGCAAAGGCATTTTTCATCATACCAGCCCCTACCTCGGCGGGTACCAGGACATCCAATTCCGGATGTGTTTCCTTTACCTGTGCCAGAAGTCCGTCCACATCATCCCAGGTTTTGACAGATGCAACGTCTGTGCCAAGTTCCTCCAGGATATCTGTTCTACAGACCAGGCCGGTGCCTGATGCAAATTCATGATAACTGGGGAAACCATATAAAGCATCGCCAACATAACATGCTTTTACATACTGCTCCATCATCTCCATGGTTTCCGGTGCATATATGGGAGCCATCCCGGCGATATCCAGAATCTGTCCGCTGTTTGCACTGGTCTGCACGGTTCCGAGATTAAAAAGGATATCCACATCCTCTCCACTCGAAAGCATCAGGTTTGTCTGCTCGGAATAAACACCCCATTCCAGAATATTTAAATCAACCGTACAGTCAACTATTTCCTTTGCAAGTTCTGTCAAAGCAGCTTCTACTGCCTCCAGACTGCCCGGAGCCGAACTGTTGCCCGGAAAAACGATAGTAATGACATTATCCTTTCCGTCCTTCAATACGGATGATGTCTCAGACGACTCAGAATCTTCGGCACTGGCAGCTCCCTCCTCACTCTCAGCCCCCGTACCGGATGTACTCTCACTCCCGGTACTGCCATCATCCGAACCACCACAACCGACAAGCACCGATGCTGTCACAGCTGTTGTCAATAATAACGCAATAAACTTTCTTTTCATCTTATCCTCCTTTTTTCGTTGCAGGTTTACTTACTTTTTTCATTTTAGCAAAGCGCTTTTTTTAGAACGATTCATTTTTCGAACCAAAGGTTTTGAAAATCAAACTTATCTATCTGTCTATATTAGCCTCATCAATCCATGCCAAAAGCATGTCATTATCTATCACACCGTTTGTCACCAGATTAATATATCGCAGCGGCATTTTATCTATTTTGTCCTCCGACAGCATTTCCCCAAAAATGCTGCTGTTTTCCTTCCCTTTCCCGGGAAAATAAGGCTGTAGTTTCTCCAGGATTTTCTTAAATACGCGTTCTCCTGCCTCGGTTTCCCGCAGTCTTCCTACGGTTGACCACCCAGATACTGGTTTTAAATGTTTTTCCTTCCCATAAACCATAATCTCCCTTTCCAACCGTATATCCTGACAGGAAGCGCCCACCTTCACAATATACGTGCCATCCGGCACATACCAACACTCTTTATTCGCATAATAAAAAGCGAAATCCCGCCTGTTAATTGTAAAATTCACCGTCTTTTCTTCTCCGGCTCCCAAAAACACCTTGCAGAATCTTTTCAATTCCTTATCCGGCCTTTTTTCTATAAAATCAAACATTCCTACATATAACTGAACAGTCTCCGCACCTGCTTTGTCACCCACATTTTTTACTTTGAGGGATATGGAAATTTCTTCATCTTCCTCCTCAAACACTTCCTTCTGCAATTTCAGATCGGAATAAGAAAACTGCGTATAGCTCAGCCCATGTCCAAAGGGAAACAGTAAATCTGTCTGTTTCTTATCGTAATATCGGTATCCCACAAATACCCCCTCCGCATACACCACCTCTTTCTTATCGCCAGGAAAATGAAAATAGGCCGAGGTATCCTCCAATCGCTTTGTAAAGGATACAGGAAGCTTTCCGGAAGGATTCACAATACCAAAAAGTATTTCTGCCAAAGCACATCCCATTCCCTGTCCTGCCATAAAGCACTCGACAATTCCCTTCACCTTATCCTTCCACGGCATTGCCACAGCGGAGGCGTTGGACAAAATCACTATCACATTATTGTTAACTGCACAGACCTTTTCCAACAGATCCTCTTGATTTTTCGGAAGCGAAATAGACTTTCTATCGTGCCCTTCCATCTCCACATCAGACGGCTGTCCCATAAACAGAAGCACCTTCCCGCATTCTTTCGCTATCCGTACTGCTTCCTCCTCCAACTCCAAACAAGTCTTATTGTTTTCCGAATATCCCTGCGCATATGATATACTGCATCCTGCTGCCATCGCCTGCTGCTTTATAAAATCATACGGAATGTCCAGCCTGGTCTTAATCACTCTCGCGCTTCCTTCCAGTGTATAGCGCGGCTCTTTTGCATAACTTCCTATGACTGCCAGTTTTTCATCTGCTTTTATCGGAAGAACACAATCCTCGTTTCTCAGCAAAATAATTCCCTCCCGGGCAATCTGTCTGGCCATCTCATGATGCTCTCTATGCAGTTCCTCCCGGGACTTTAACGTCCTCATCGCTTTCATGCGCTGGCTCCGCTCCACAGCGCGTAACAGATGCAGGCAGCACCTGTCCACAGCCTCCTCGGATAAAGCGCCGTTCTCAACTGCCTTCCTTATTTTCTCTGCTCCTATGCCCCCGGAATATGGCATATCCAGGTCCATTCCTGCCTCTACAGCCTTCGCCGGATGTACAATGCCAAACCAGTCTGACACGGTAAATCCTTCAAACCCCCACTCTTCCCGCAGAATATCCGTTAAAAGATGCTTATTTTCCGCTCCGTACTCTCCGTTTATCTGATTTAATGCTGTCATGACCGACATAGGATTCGTCTTTTTCACAACTGCCTCAAACCCCGGAAGGTAAAGTTCACGCTGCGTTCTCTCATCAATCAACGCATTGATATATTCCCTCTCTGTCTCCTGGTTGTTTCCCGCAAAATGTTTCAGGCAACATCCTACTCCTGCACTCTGTATTCCCTCTGCAAAGCCTGATGCTATCGCGCCTGTCAGATACGGATCTTCCGACAGATACTCAAAATTTCTTCCGCAGAGAGGAGATCGGACTAGATTTAATGCTGGCGCCAACAGAACGTCCACGCCTGCATTTGCCGCCTCTTCCCCCAGAATCTGCCCGTTTTTTCTTGCGCACTCTGGATTCCAGGTGGCTGCCAGGCATCCACCGGACACGGTCGCCGTCGCTGGTATGCTATCGTGAATACCCAGATGATCTCCCTCTCCTTCTTGTTTACGTAATCCACAGGGACCATCCGCCAGGGTGATTGCCGGTATTCCCTTTTCCGGATAATCCACCGTTTGCCACATATCCTTTCCGCTGAGCAGACGGATCTTTTCTTCCAGTGTCAACTGTCCTAATTTTTCTTTTGCCCACATACTGTCTCCTCCTAAATTTTACAGATATCTCTTTTATAACGTCTTCACATCTTCAAGTCTATTTAAAATTTAAACTTCCACTTTTCTAAAGCAAACTTCACATTACCTTTTGATTGATTTTCTAAACGGATATACTATAATGAAACAAAAGCACACGATACCATACACTAAATATATAAGATCCAGCACGTCCAACTTACTAAAATGATGTTGGCCGGAGCAACGATCACGAGGCATATGATGAAAAAGAAAACAATTTCGCTGACATCCAAAATCCTAATGCTGTTGATTATACTGGTAGTACCTTTGAATATTGTATCTCTGATCGTTTCCACCATTATGATACGGGACGCAAGGACCTCCATCATCAATTCTATCCGCTCTACCCTTCATACTTATACTGACAGCATTGACCAAATACTATACAATACTAATTCTTTGCTCTACGAACTCAATGAAAGAAATGCGGATTTTCTCACAATGATTGACGGAGAAGACAATCTCTCCTATCAGTTGGCCAAATCCAGCCTCATAAAAACAATTCGCAACAACCAAATACTATCTCCTACAGCCGACTATTATTACTTTTATCAAAAAGAGATCAGTGATTTACTCATCGTTCCTCACAGCAGTTCTCTTTTCGATGATTTTCTTTTCTCCAACAATTATTTCAGCGAAAATCTTCTGACACATTCCACCTGGCATCTTGTGGAAATTGACAGAAAACCTTATCTTACCAAAATTACTTCCAGCGGCTCTCTATATTATGGAGCTTTCATTCAGCTTGATCATATCGTGTCAGACATGAGTGATTATCTGAACTATCCTGTTCGTGAAATCATATATACAGAAGACTGTCCATTCATCGTAACACCTGAGCATGACAGCCGTACCGTAGTCACCTCCGTAAAATGCAACCGTACTGACCTTTATCTGAATCTGATTCTCGATGCCTCCATCCTGGTCAGCAGCATTTCAGGCTGGCGTTGGATTTTAATAGCTGTCATCGCTCTATACATCGCCCTTGTCCCTCTCCTTTACCGTTACATACGCAACTGGGTAATCACTCCACTGGCGCAGTTAAATACAGCCCACCTTCAGCTGCAGCAGGGAGAAGAGAATTATAGAATCATGCAGCCATCAAATTCCACGGAGTTCAGCCAGGCTTATGCCTCCTTCAACAGCATGGCAGAAAGTCTGCAGAACCTTCGCCTGGAAAAGATCAACAATGAACTTGCCAGAAAACAGATGCTGTTAGACAACCTGCAGTTACAGATTCGTCCACATTTTCTGTTGAACACCTTCAATTTGCTCTACAGCATGATTCAGACCAGGAAGACACAGCCCGCTCAGGAAATGATTCTGTATCTCTCCCAGTATTTCCGGTACCTTTTTCAGTACAATCGGGAACTGGAACTTTTCCCGAAAGAATGGGAGTTGATTCAACAGTACTTAAAAATTTCCTCCTTCCAGCACCCTGACTCCTTTACCTTCCAATATGATTTGGATCCCGAAATTAACCTGGTGCGGATACCTCCGCTTTTACTGCATAATTTTTTTGAAAATATTCTGAGTCATGCACTGATACACGGCAGAATCGTCCATATTATGTTCAGCGGCTTTTACGATAACAGCCTCGTTACCTTTCAGATTGCAGACGACGGGCGCGGCATACCACCGGAAGATGTGGAATTGATCAATAGCGGGAACTATGAGGAATACCAACGCGGCATTCATGTGGGGCTGCGCAACTCCGTTACCCGCATAAAATATTTTTATAACCAGCAGGGAACTATCCATGTGGATTCTACACTGGATGAAGGAACTGTTTTCACAATTACATTTCCCTATGACTTAGAGGAGGATATAGAAAATGAAGCTTTTGATGGTGAATGATGCAGAAATTACAGTGAATGCCATGAAGGATGAAATCGACTGGCTTTCCTATGGAATTGACGAAGTGTTTATCGCCTACAATGTAGCAGAGGGACAAAGCATCATCTCCAAACATCCCGTTGATATTCTTTTATGCGATATTGAAATGCCTGGGGAATATGGAATTGCCTTGATTCGCTGGATTCGTGAAAGTGCTTATGATATCGACTGCATCCTGCTGACCTGTCATGCCGAGTTTGCCTACGCCAGAGAAGCCATCACCTTAAACTGCCAGGATTACCTGCTTCTCCCCGCCAGCTATGAGGCAATCGGACAGACCGTCAGGAAAGTGATACAGCGCCGGGAAATGCGGCTGCAGAATGCCCGTCTGCAGGAATACGGAAAATCCTGGCTTAAATCCAGGGAAGAACATGTTCTGGTCAATGAAGACATACCCAAAAGCCCCAGGGAGGTTGTAGAGGAATGTACTTCTTATATCCTGCAGAATTTAAATAATGAAACGCTCAGCGTAAACGAACTTGCCTCCCATTTTTACTTAAATCCCATATATTTAAACCGTATTTTTAAAAAAGAAAAAAATATTTCCATCAGCCAGTTTATCATTCAGGAAAAAATGTCCCTTGCGGCTCAGTTGTTGAAAAATCCGACCAGTTCTGCCGTCGCCGTGGCAATTCAGGTCGGATATCCAAATTATTCTTACTTTTCTACAATATTTAAAAAGTACTATGGATGCTCACCATCCCAGTATCGGGAACAATAAAATAATTTCATGACAACAGCAGGATTCCCCACATCTTTCCAAAATCTACAGGGGTTTTCTATGCCCACTTATCAGATCACATCCGGAACGGTTTTCACTTTCTTAAAGATGTATGCCTCCCACTTTTCGTGAACTTCTGTGCTTCTCTTCATGCCTCTAAGTGTAAGCGTAACCTCCAGCCACTTCCATGTATACTCTTCTTCCATGGAAACCAGCCAATCCACAAAGTCATGGAACTTTGTACCCTGAGAAGTATCCAGCAGCGGACGGCACTCGTCAAAAGATTCATAAAAACACCGTTGCCAGGAGGGTGATTCTGAAACTCAGAGAGCTTCACAAACCACTATAGATTGTATATGGGTGTTTTCACCATTCCACAAGCCCTATTTACTCTATTTTAAGCCGAATCACCGCATTAAATTGTATCAAAGTTGGTTCTATACATCCTTTTCCGGCCTACGCTTTCATCGCCCCGGCGGGGACGACAACAGCTGTCGGCACATTTCCCGAAACGCCTCTTTGCCGATCCCCAGCTCCTCAAAATTCTGGTAGCGGTTCAGTTTCATAATGTCCGGTTCCCCAAACAACAGCCGGGCGCCTGTACGCTTCCGGGTACTGCGGTATTCCTTCGGCGTCATCCCCACATACTTTTGAAATACCCTGTAAAAATTGCTCAGTCCTGTAAAACCGCATTCGTAAGCGATGGCCGAAATCTTTTGGGTTGTTTCCTCAAGACATCTGCACACCGCATTCAGCCGCACCGTCGTGATATATTCGTTTAAAGCGATCCCGACCTGCTCCGAAAAAAGCCGGTACACCGTGGACTCACTTACATGCAGCAACCTGGCAAGCACACCCGCATTCAGCTCCTCCCCGAGATGCTGATTGATATGAGCGGCACAACTGTCGATCAGCTCATGCCTGCGCTGCCCCTCCTTTTTTCCTTCCTTTTTGTATTTTACCAGCACCATCATAAGCTGATACAGATACATATGATAACAGTTCCAGTTCTGCTCCTGTTGCAGCGGGTGCACAGGAAGCGGCTGGTTCCTGCACGCCAGCGCTGTCACGGGCAGGTCCGCCGCACACAGCCATGCCATCTCCGACAGAGCCTGCCGGATCAGCCGGGTATCCTCCATTTCCACACCGTCTGCTTCCAACGTGGAACAGCAAATGCGCCTGCCCTCCATATCGCCCAGCATTTTACTGTCGATCGAACAAATGATCTGTACATCCCCAGGCGCCCCGTCATAGATCTCATGACTGACACCGCCGTTTATCGTAATGAAATCCCCGGCCTGCAGCAGGTACGCAGTCCCGTCTGCCCGCACATGCATCTTTCCCTTGACACAATAAAGAATCTCCGCATGGTCATGCCAGTGGACGCCGTTTACCATTACATTGATCACCATCACCGAAACAGGAATCCCCAGCATATCCGCCGCCCTGTTTGCCTCATAATATCCCCTCATATCCATGCCCCCGCTTTTGCAGCCTGCTCTGCTCTCCGCCGCCGGCTTCCTGTATGGCTCTTTATCTTTCCTGTGTCTGCTTAGAGATTACTCTATTATAGATCACTCTGACCGGATTTTAAATGCTTTCTGCGGCAACTAACCTTTTTCATAAAAAATCCTTCTGAAGTCCCCCGGACGGACGGCACGCGAATCGTGACAGAATATTGGAAGTTTTTGCGAGAATCTCACAGGTTTTTTACAGAAAAATACAGTATACTGGACAGTAGAAAAAACAGTAACAATCTATAGTAACAACAGCAACGGCAACAACAGCAAAATCAAAACAATGGAGGCTTCAAAATGAAAGCAAAACAGATCACCACATACGCTATTGGCGGCAAAGCCATCGTAGAAGAGCGCATCCTGTCCGTCACATCGGAGGCGGACGAGCCAAAGCATCTGGAATCCAACGTCATCAACCTTTATCCTGATCTGACTTTTCAGGAAATCGAAGGATTCGGCGGCGCGCTGACAGACACGGTCGGATATCTCTATTCTAAAATGAACGAGACGGATAAGAAACAATTCCTCGAAGACCATTTCGGCAAAGACGGACAACACTACCGTTTCATTCGGATGCATATGGACAGCTGCGACTATTCTCTGGAGGAATATCAGGCAGTGGTGGATCCCATCGCCGACCCGGAGCTGACCACCTTTTCCATTGAGCGCGACCGCACCTATATGATCCCGCTGTTAAAAGACGCTATGGCGATGACTGTGGAACCGTTCAGCGTCCTGTTGAGTCCCTGGTCTCCGCCGAAGCAGTGGAAGACACCGCCCGCCCGGCCGAAAAACGACGCTTCCGTCTACGGAGCCGGATTCGACTTATCCGCCTTCGCACCGGAAATAGACTATGACACCCCGTCAAGATGCCACGGCGGCAGCCTGAAAAAGGAATACTACCGAAGCTGGGCGCTCTACCTTGCCAAATATGTACAGGCTTACCTGGACGAAGGCATCCCGGTAACGATGATGACGCTGCAGAATGAGACCATCGCGGCGACCAACTGGGACAGCTGTGTCTGGAGTGCCAAAGAGCAGAAAGCCTTTTTAAAAAACCACCTGTATCCGGTATTCAAAGAAGCCGGTCTGACCGATACCGTGGGCCTCTACATCTGGGATCATAATAAAGAACGGGTTGTTGAATTCGCCCGGGAGATGATCGACGACGAGACTGCCGGGATGATAGAAGGAATCGCCTTCCACTGGTATTCCGGAGACCACTTTGAGTCTCTTGACATGGCGCGCACCCTCTTCCCGGACAAAAAACTGATGGGAAGCGAGTGCTGTGCCCTCCATCCGCCCGGAAAAACCAGCCCTTTCGCCGCACTGTCCGGCATGAACGGCCCCAGCATCACGGAAGTGGAATATGAGGATGCCGCCGCTTACGGGCATGACATCATCGGCGATCTCAACAACGGCATGAACCGTTGGATCGACTGGAATCTCTGCGTGGATAAAAACGGCGGCCCACGGCATGTCTCCTCCGGCTTCGGTGCACCCGTCTGCGCCAATGAGGACGGTACATACCGCAAACTCCTGACCTATCACTACATCGGTCATTTCTCACGCTTCCTCCTGCCCGGAGCGAAACGGATCGGCCACTCGCGCTGTGACGACAAAGCAGAACTGACCGCTGCAAAAAATCCGGACGGCTCCCTCGCAGTCGTTTTGTTAAACAGGGGGCAGACAGACGTCTCCTGCGCGATCCGCATGGACGGTCAGATCATCCGTATCTCGCTGCCGTCTAAAACGATCAGTACGATCTGCATCGCCTAGCCGCGGTCTGATTCCGTATGCGCTGCCCACTGTCCCGCCGTCAAGAAGCAGCTTCCTGACCTTTCTCTGCAGGCTTGTCCGCACCGGAAGCTGCTCATAGGCGGTATCCGCCGGAACCTGGAACAGCCATTCTATGTATTCGTTCTCTTCCCTGTCTACCGACTTGATCGTGAACCGCTTCTGGAAAGAGACGATATGAGACTGTTCCGGCAGCAGCTGTCTCAATACCGGTGACAGCAGCCAGGACTCACACGTATACCTGTCATAGACATAATCAGGATAACAGGTCCGGAAAAATATATCCGCCTCCTGCATGGAGCGATCCACCTCCTCCGCCGACAGATCCGCATCTGAGGGGATGTGCAGTGCGATCGCCTTTTCCCCTTCCTCCTCATTGAACTCATATTCCAAAGCACCGATCCGAAACAGTGACATACTGATCTGCCGGTAAGTCCACCATCCTCTGTCAAAAAACAGCCGCCCGTTCTTCTGTCTGCATTCTCTCAGAAATCTTGTAAAACACTTCATCGTATCTATGTAAATGCTCTCCGCAATTCCTTTTTGCCGATACCGGTCGAACACACGTCCCGCGCACACCAGCTGACAGTACAACATCTTCATGTTATCCGTATCTTCTGCCAGAAAGGCACTTAACTCCCTGTACGCTTCTGCCGCCGTCCGCCGCTGCGTCAACCGCTCCAGATACGGTTCGACCAGTGCAGGCTCCACCGCTTCCCCAACAGCCCGCAGCCGGCAGACCACTTCCGGCTGCAGATCTATCAGGCGATATAATGTTTCCATTTCCATCGTCATTTTATTCCTTTCGTCTCTCCCGGATATTTTCTAATCCCTGTTCTGCCTCGTTCCAGATTTCTTCCAAAAACAACTGTTCCTGGAAAACAGCTTTTGAAACACAGGCCCCAACCACAGCACCCTGTCACGAAAGACATGCTTTTCATGAAATATAACATGCAAATAATCTGTCTGTCAATTATACCGCAAAATATCCAGTAACTGCCGAATGTTTATCGTTACAATTCACAGCTCAATGTCATTAAGTTAGTAGCGATATTTTTATGGTTAGATTCTATAGCAGGGGTCTAACCACTTTTTTTACTTTTTT